>WNFV01000047.1_pt1 | contig 134583 bp, 122 predicted proteins | sample 5400101 | NCBI WGS metagenome assembly WNFV01 (sample SAMN13153361, study PRJNA577476) | soil metagenome | isolation source: 115 cm soil or saprolite under grassland replicate 1 | place: USA:California | collected 2016-06-15 | reverse complement strand
GACCTGCTCGACGCGCAGTGGTGGCAATCGGTGCAGGCCGACATCCGCGCCGGCAATCTCGTCGAGGTGCTGTCGTATCCCGAGGCCGTGCGCTTCAGACACGCGCAGCGTCCGATGTCGGGCCGCTTGTAGCCGACAGGCGGCCCAACACGCATCCGTTCGGCGGTTGTCCGCCGCCGATCACCGGCCGATGCGCCGGTGTGGCGTCGACGGGCGGATACTCACGGTCGGCGGTTCAAAACAACAACAGTCATACGTACGCGTCCGCGCGGCGTCTCGGGGGGACGGATGTTCACCAGCGCATTCGACATCTATCGGATCGGCCCGGGACCGTCATCCGCGCACACCGTCGCGCCGATGCGCGCCGCGCGCCGATTCGTCCACGGGCTCGAGGCCGACGGCCTGTTTTTCCAGACGCGGCGTGTCCACGTCGATCTCTACGGCTCGGTCGCGTGCACCGGCCGCGACCACGGGACCGATCGCGCCATTCTCGCGGGACTGTGCGCGGACGCGCCGGACAGCGTCGACTGCGCGACGCTCGATGCGCTGGCGGCGCGCATTCGCGCCGACGGATCGTTGCAGCTCGGCCGTCACGCGCGCATCGCGTTCGACGTCGGCAGCGATCTCGTCTTCCACGTCGACAAGGCGTTTGCATACCACAGCAATGCGATTCGCTTCACCGCGCGCAATGCGCACGGCGAAGCGCTCATCACCAAGCTTTATTTCTCGACCGGCGACGGCGACATCGTCGCCGACGGCGACCCGCCGGGCGCGGGCGGCGGCGTGCGCGTCCCCTATCCGTTCGCGACGGTCGCCGAGTTGCTCGCGCTCGGGCAGAAGCACGGCAAGAAGATCGCCGACGTGATGCGCACCAACGAGCTCGCGCTGCGAAGCCCGGGTGAAGTGCATGCCGGGCTCGTGCGCATCGGCGCGGCGACGCGCGCCTCGATCGAGCGCGGTCTGGCGAGCGAGGGCACGCTGCCGGGAAGCCTCGGCCTGCCCCGGCGCGCCGCCGCGCAAGCGGAGTCGCTCGCGGCAGTCGACACGAGCGGACCGGCGTGGGCAGCAGTGCTCGCGACGGCGGTCGCCGAGGAGAATGCAGCCGGCGGGCGCGTCGTCGCCGCACCGTCCAATGGATCCGCGGGCCCCGTAGCCGCGCTGCTCGAGCAGTGGCGGTCGACCCGTCCGCTCGACGACGAGAATGGATCGGTCAACTTTCTGCTCGCGGCCGCCGCGGTGTTTCATCTGCTGCGCCACTGCGGCATCAAGCATGCGGGTTGCCAGGGCGAGGTCGGCGTCGCGGCCGCGATGGCAGCCGCCGGTCTTGCAACCGTTCTCGGCGCGAGCAACGCGCAGGCGCTGTTCGCCGCCGAGCGCGCGCTCGAGCCGCACCTGAATCTGACATGCGATCCGGTCGGCGGGCTCGTCCAGCAGCCGTGCATCGAGCGCAATGCGCGCGCCGCCTCGCTTGCGGTGGAGGCGGCGCGGCTCGCGTTGAAGCAGCCGGATCCGCCGCGACTGATGCTCGACCCGCTGTTGCGATCGATGGTCGAATCGGCGCGCGTAATGGCCGGCCGCTACAAGCAATCGTCGCTCGGCGGCGTCGCGCTCAACGTCGTCGATTGCTGACGCGCTGCGGCCCGCCGCCGCGTTGATGTTATGCTCCGGCACGCATTTCGCCGCCCGGAACCGTCATGCTCCGTCCCCGTCTTGCCGCGATCGCCGCAGCGTGCGCGTTGGCGGTTGTCGCGCTCGCGGCCTGTCAGCAACAGCCGAGCAAGGACGAGCTCGAGGCGGCGAAAAACACGTTCGCATGCGAGCTTGCCGGCGAGCGCATCGTCATCCGCTTCGACGCGGTGCTGCACGAGGCGCGCATGCTGATGCCCGACGGCAACATGATCGCGTTGCATCAGCTCCCGACGGCGTCCGGTGTGCGCTTTTCGAACGGCACGTTCGAGCTCACCGGCAAGGGCACGGAACTCAAGCTTTCGCGTGACGGCGTGGCGACGGATCTCGTCGGATGCGCGAACCTGCCGCCGCCCAAGTCGTAACCGCGTGAACGACATTCGGCGCGTCGGCATCATCGGCACTGGCGCGATGGGCGGCGGAGTCGTTGCGAGCCTCGTTCGCGCCGGCTTCGCGACGTTTGCGCGCGACATCGATCCGCACGCCCAGGCCGCCGCCGTCGCAAGCGGCGCACAAGGCTGTGCGAGCGCCGCCGAGCTCGCAGCGCGCTGCGAGGCGATCATCGTGCTCGTCGTCGACGCCCCGCAGGTCGAAAGCGTGCTGTTCGATCGCGACGGCGTCGGGGGCAGCGCAGCGCCGGGCACGATCGTCTGCGTGTCGTCCACCGTCGATCCCGCGTTTGCAGCGTCGCTCGCACCGAGGCTTTCGTCACAGGCGATCGCGCTGCTCGACGCGCCCGTTTCCGGCGGGCCCGCGAAAGCGGCCGCCGGCACGATGACGATGATGGTGTCCGGCGATGCCGTCGCGTTCGCGCGCGCGCAACCGGTGCTCGCGCAAATCACGGGGCGTCTTTTCGCGCTTGGCGTTCGCCCCGGCGACGCCTCGACATTCAAGATCGTCAACAATCTGCTCGCCGGCGCGCATCTCGCGGTGGCCGCCGAGGCGCTCGCGATCGCGCTCGCCGCCGGCATCGATCTTCGGATGCTCGCCGATGTGGTCGATGCGAGCTCGGGCGCGAGCTGGATGTTCGCCGACCGCGTGCCGCGTGCGCTCGCAGACGACATACGGCCGCCGCGCGCCGCCGCGAAGATCCTGACCAAGGACGTGGGCATTGCGGCCGCGCTCGCTGCGCGCCTCGGCGTCGACGCACCGATGGCGAAAGCCGCGCTGTCCGCCTACGCCGACGCGATCGCGGCGGGCCTGGCCGAGGATGATGATGCGGTGCTGATCCGCCGCGCCGCCGAGCGTGCCGGGCTGGCATGGCCTGTCCTGAACAACGTCGAAGGGCCCGTCCTGAGCAACGTCGAAGGACCCGCTACTTCTGCCGCGCCGCCGGATCGACGTCGATGAACGCGTAGGTCTGCGAGCGGATCGGGTGCGGCTTGTAGATGCGCACCCATGAATGCGCGAGATGGTCCTCGAGCAGGTGAATCGTCAGGCGCCACGGCGCGTAGGCGACCACAAGCTCCGTCATCCGGTCGAACATCCGCGTGCGCTCCGGCGAATCGGGCAGCGCGCGCGCTTTCTCGTACAGTCGATCGAATTCGGGCAACTTGAATTGCGCCTGGTTCTCCTGGCCAGCATGCGGCCCGTACAGAAGCTGCATGAAATTCTCGGCGTCCGGATAGTCGGCGTTCCAGCCATCGCCGCGCATCGGAATCTTGCCCAGGCGCGCCATCTTGCGAAGCTCGGGCAGCTTGTCCTTCTTGAACGCGATCCGAATGCCGATCGCATCCATGTTCTTCTTCCACAGCTCGTCGGCCTGGCGCTGCGCGGAATTCGGCGTCGACCAGCGCTCGATCACCAGCGGCTTGCCGTCCGGCGTTTCACGGTAGCCGTCCCCGTCGCGGTCCTTGTAGCCGAACCGGTCGAGCAGCGCGCGCGCCGCCGCCGGATCGTAGAGCTGCGCCTGCGTTTTCAGTTTGGGATCGTAGCCCGCGATATCGGGCGGGATCGGACCCATCGCCGCAATCGCGCGGCCCTTCATCAGCACGCGGATGTACTCGTCGACGTTGTAGGCCATCGCGATCGCACGGCGCAGCGCGATCTTGTCCGGCGTGTAACCGCCGACGACCGGATCCTCCATATTGAAATAGTTCCAGTAGGTGTTGGGTCGCAGCAGCACTTCGTGCCGGATGCCGCGTGCGGCGAGCTCCGGCTTGAGCTTGCCGCTCGCATCGAGCGCCTGCTCGACGAACTCGCTCGGAATGCCCGGCGCGTCGATCACGTCCGCCTCGCCATTGAGGAACGCGAGCCAGCGCGCCTGCCCTTCCTCGATCACGCTGATCTCGACTCGATCGGCGAGTGGAAGCTTGCGTCCGGCAAGCGCCTTCGCGATCGGTTGCGCATCCGCCGGTATCGGACCTGCGGGCACGTATGACGTCGCGCGGAAATCGGGGTTCGCGACGAGCACCATCCGCGTGCTGCGCTTGTAGTCGCCGAGCACGTAAGGGCCCGTGCCCACCGGATGCGCGCCGATGTCGACGCCGTACGCCTCGACGATCTCTCGCGCCTGCGCGGCCATGTTCGGCACGGCGAGCACGTAGGCAAAGCGCAGGTCGGGCGCCTTGAGGCGTATGCGTAACGTATAGCGGTCGACGACCTCGAGGCCGCGCATCGGCGCGTCGTAGTCGAAGCGATGACTGTTCTGCGCGGCGGAGCGCGCCTCGTCGGCGCCTTCGAGCTTGCCGTCGATCAGCCAGAGCCACGGCGATTTCACCGCGGGGTCGAGCACACGCTTGAAGCCGTACGCGAAGTCGGCGGCGGTCAGCTCGCGCTTGCGGCCCTTGAACGCCGCGTCCGGACTGAAATAGATTCCCTTGCGTACGCGGCAGACGTACGTTCGCCCGCCGTCCTCGACGCTGGGCAGCGATTCGAGCGCGCGCGGCACGAGCTTCACCGGTCGCGCGAGAAAGTCGTAGTCGAGCATCGCGTCGAACACGTTGGCGATGACAGCGTCCGATGCGGCATCGGAGACGAAAGCCGGATCGAAGCTCGTCTCGGCGATCGAGAACGCGACGCGAACGGTCTTGAGCGCATCGGCGAGCGTCGCGGTCGCGACGCCGAGCGCCGCAGCAAGCGCGAGGACTGCGCGCGCATGTCGCGCCGGCGCGGGCAGTCGCATGCGTCAGACGAGGCCGATGCTGCTCGCGATCGCACCGGTGACGACCGATACCAGCGCAAGCAGCACCATCGAGATGCCGATGAACTCCGTCTGGTGCTCGGTGCTGACCGCGAGCACGCGGCGCGCGCCGACCCAGTACAGGAACAGCGTGTGGCACAGCGCGACGAGCGCGACGACGATCATCGCCGGAAGGACGAGCGTCGCGCCTGCGAGCAGCACCGGAATCGCGCCGTAGACGCTCACCTTGAGCGCCGACAGGTAGTCGCGCGACGAGCCGTAAAGCGGCGCGAGAACGACGAAGATCGCGGCGAGCGCGAACAGCGACGCGATCGACGTGAAGAACGTCGTCGCGCCGGCGGCGAAAATCTGGTCCGGAGGAACGAGATACCCGTGCAGAGGGTCCCAGCTCGCGTCGAACACCATCATCCCGATCACGGTGGCGACCGGCGCAAGCAACGACAGCGGCAGCATGTAGCGGCGAACCAGCGCATCGACGGTCGTCTTTTCCGACGCGATCGCATCCCATTCCTGCGACGGGCGGAACATCAGGTAGACGATGCGGCGCAGAGTATCCATGGGGCTGGAGGAGCTCGCCAGTATAGACCGCGGCGGCCGCTCGAATTTCCTCGAACCGGAAGCGCGCCGCGCGCAAAGTTTGATCTTCATGCGTTGACCGCGCGCTTGCGGGCGGCGCAATATGTTCCGCTCGCCGCACCGACCCCGCGCCACGTCGTCATGTCCTGTCGCGTCGTTTGCCCTTCAACGCTTCGCGCTCGCCTCGCCGGCGCGGCGCTCGCCGCGGCGGTCGCGCTCGTACCGCTGGCGGCACAGCCGGCTACGGCCGTCTCAGCGCCGATCCGCGGCTACGACGCGAGCCGCGACGCTGCCGCCGACATCGAGCGCGCGCTCGCCACCGCGACGGCAACCGGCAGGCGCGTGCTGCTGATCGTCGGTGGCGATTGGTGCCGCGACTGCCGCGAGCTCGATGCGATGTTCGCCGCCGATGCGAGCCTCGCCGCACTGCGCGACCGCCATTACGTGACGGTCAAGGTGTTCGTGGGAACCGAGAACCGCAACGAGCGCGCGCTCGCGCGCTACCCGAAGCTCTCATGGGTGCCGACGCTGATCGAGCTCGAGCGCAACGGCCGCGTGCGGCGCGTCGTGCCATCGACCGAATTCCACGAGGCGGAGCGGCTCGTGCCCGCGCGCGTGCGCGCGTTTCTCGCCGGCTAGGAGCGCTCCATGGAAATGAGACGGATCTCCGGCGGCAACCTGCGCGCCGTCGGCTACGACGATCGCCGCCGCTCGCTTGTCGTCGAGCTTACGTCCGGCACGTTCGAATACGTGGGCGTGTCGACGGACACCTATCGGCGGATGCTCGCGGCGTCGTCACCGTGGAGCTTCTTCCGCGACAACATCGAGGAAGAGTACACGGTCAAGCGCGTGCGCTAGCCGCGAGCAGGCCGAAGCGAATGTTGCGTTACTGGATCGCGAGCTTGCGCCCGGCCACCGCCGGCTTCTTCGCGAGCGTGAGCTCGAGGATGCCGTTTTCGTAACGTGCGGTGCTGTTTTCCTCGTCGAGGTCCACAGGCAGCGTGAAGCTGCGATACGCGCTTCCATAGGAGCGCTCGCTGCGCAGCAGGCGCTCGCCGTCCTTCGGCTCGGTCTGCTTCTTGAGCTCGGCGCCGATCGTTACCTGGTTGCCTTCGATTGCGACGTGGATATCTTCCTTGCGCACGCCCGGGATCTCGGCCTCGACCGTGTAACCTTTGTCGGTCTCGGTGACGTCCATCCTGATCGTGACCTGGCCGGGTTGCTGGTTCACGCGCACCGGCCGGAAGAAGCCGCGGAACAGGTCGTCGAAGCCGGCGTCCGCAAACGGGTCGTACAAGCTGATGTTGGCCATCGTATCTCTCCTTGGTTCGGGTAAGGGTGCGTCCGCATTCTCGTGCGACTGCGAGGCGCGAACGGTTACACCCGCTATCTGCTGGCCCTGTACGGAAGTTTCAAGCCCGGTTGACGGCTTTCGGGCAGCGTGGGGCGCGCGGCAGCGCTGATTTGCCGTGATAATGCGAGTTGGCCGGACGGATTGACGCGTCGAACGCGCGCGATATGCTCTTCCGGCCGATAATCCTCTTGCGAAGGGCCCGTGCGGGCCTGCGAATCACTCGAGGTTGCCCCATGCCCACGGCTGCACTGTCCTCTTCCGATCTCGCCCGCCTCAAGACGGCGCTCGAGGCTCGTCGCCAGGCATTGCGCGACGAGGCGAAGGCACAGATGCAAGGCAGCGGCGACGACCGCGTGGTCGGGCTCGCCAACCGGATCGGCGAGACGGATGACTGGGCGGTCGCCGATGCCCTCGCCGAGCTCGACATCGGGCAGGTTCGCCATACGCTCGCCGAGCTCTCCGACGTCGATTCCGCTCTGGCAAGGATGCGCGACGGAACCTACGGCGAATGCGTCGACTGCGGGACGACGATCGCTCCGGCGCGGCTCTTTGCGTATCCCGCCGCCCGCCGGTGCATTGCGTGCCAGCAGGCGTGGGAGAAGAAGGCGGCCGGTCCGCCGCTCACCGCCGTTTGACGCGCGCCGCAGCCGAACTCCGGCGCGCACCCGCGGGCACGTAGCGTCCGACCCACGCGAAGAACTCGCGGTACCAAAGCCGCGAGTTCTGCGGCTTCAGGATCCAGTGGTTCTCGTCGGGAAAGTAGACCAGCCGTGCGGGTACGCCCTTCGCCCTGAGCGTGTCGTAGTACTGCAGCGCCTGAGTCGCTGGAACGCGATAGTCGAGCTCGCCGTGAACGACGAGCGTCGGTGTACGCGCAGCCTTTACGTAATGATGCGGCGATTGCCGCATCACGCGCGCCGGATTGTCCCAGTGGAAAGCACCGAGCTCCTCCGCGAAGAAGCGGTAGCCATCGGTCGCCATCATGCTGACCCAGTCATAGCATCCGGCGTGGCAGACGTACGCTTTGTAGCGGCCCGTCTGGCCGTTCATGTACGCAACCATGTAACCGCCGTAACTGCCGCCGCTCGCCGCGAGACGGTCGCGATCGATGTAGCCCTGACGGAGCAGGAAATGGGTCGCGGCCTCGGTATCGGCGAATTCCTTCGTGCCGTACCGGCCCGTGATCGATTCGATCCACTTCTGGCCGAACCCCGACGAGCCGTGGTAGTTGACCGCGGCGACGACATACCCCTGTCCCGCGAAGACCTGCGTGTTCCAGCGGAAATGCCAGCCGTCCAGATGCGCGGCGTGCGGGCCGCCGTGGATCGAATGGAGCAGCGGCCATTTGCGCGACGCGTCGAAGCCCGGCGGAAAGGTCACGAGCAGCTGCACCGGGTCGCCGTCGGCGCCGCGGATCGTGAATTCGCGCGCATCGCCCAGCGCATGGCGAGCGAGCAGCGCACGATTCATCCGCTCGATCGGCCGCTCGCCGGTGCCGTCGGCGCGGCATGCGAAGAGCGCCGGCGGATGCAGCGCGCTCGAGCGGTCGAACGCGAGCACGGAGCCGTCGCGCGACTGTGCAAAGCCGCCGAGCGATCCGCCGGCGACGACGAGCGACGGATCGCCGGAGCCGCCCGCATCGACATCGAGCCGCCACACGCCCTGACGGCCGCGATCCTCGACCATGAACAGCAGCGCGCGCGAATCGGGTGACCACGCAACATGCGTCGTTGCACGGTCGAAGCCGGGCGCGAGTCGCCGCATGCGGCCGCCACGGCGCTCGAGCAGCATCAGACGGCCCTGGTCGTTGAACGCGCGATTCGTGTCGTAGCTGTGGAAGGCGAGCGAACGCCCGTCCGGCGAATAGCGAGGATGCGCATCGGAGGTTTGCGTGCGCTGGGTCAACACGCGCTTGCGCCGGGTCGCGAGATCGACGGTGACGATGTCGGTCTGGTTCATCATTCCCGGCTCGGGATTCAAGTCGGCGGTGATCACGAGCTCGCGGCCATCCGGCGAGACGTGGAAGTCCTCGGCCGATGGCTCCCACGGCGGCAGCGCGAGGCCGGTGCCTGCGAGCGCGTCGCGGCAGCGGCCCGATGCGACATCGCAGACGAAGATGTGCGGCTCGCGGCCGTCGGTCAGCCAATGATCCCAGAAGCGGAATTCGGCGCGCTCGGTCACGTGCGCCTTGACCTTCGCGTCTTTTCGCTCCTTGCGCCGTTTCGCCTGCAGCGCGTCAGTCGCGAGATCCGGCCACACCCACGACACGAACGCGATGCGCTTGCCGTCCGCAAACCACTTGAGCGCCGCCACGCCGGTGGAAAGCTCGGTCACTCGGCGCGCCTCGCCGCCGTCGGGCGCGATCACGTAGAGCTGCGGCTCCTCGTCGTCCTTGCGCTTCGCCGCGAATGCGATCGTCGCGCCGTCGGGTGACCATTTCGGGTCGCTGTCCTTGTCACCGGCCGTCAGACGGCGCGCGCGTGCGGCCGCGGCGTTGCCGAAGCCGGTCGGAAAAATCCACAATTCCGCACGGCTGTCGTTCTTGTCCATCGCGTACGACGTCACCGCTGCACATGCGACCGCGCCGTCGGGCGACAGCGTCGGCGTCGCAATCCGCTTGATCATCCACAACGCATCGACGGTGAACGGCGGCTTGCGCGAACGTCGGGCGGCGGCGACACCTTCATTGCGACGCGAAGCGGGCATCGTGTTGTCCTTGTGGTTACAATGCGCGGTGGCGATTCTACCTGCGTGAAGCGATGACCGCGCTTCGCGCCACGCGACAACGACACCGATGAACTACCGCCGCCTCGGCCGTTCCGGGCTCAGGGTCAGCGAGCTATCGCTCGGCTCGTGGGTCACGTACGGCAATCAGATGGGCGAGTCGCTTGCGCGCGAGTGCGTGGCGGCTGCTTACGATGCCGGCGTCAACTTTTTCGACAATGCCGAGGTCTATGCGAAGGGCGAGTCGGAACGGATCATGGGCGGCGTGCTTTCCAAGCTCGGGTGGCGGCGATCGTCGTACATCGTGTCGACGAAGTTCTACTGGGGGCTTCACGACGGGCCGAACGAGCGCAACACGCTGAACCGCAAGTACCTGCGTCAGGCGATCGACGGCTCGCTCGCGCGCTTGGGCCTCGACTACGTCGATCTCGTCTACTGTCATCGCCCCGATGCCGATACGCCGATCGAAGAGACCGTCGGTGCGATGCACGACATGATCGCGGCGGGCAAAGCACTCTACTGGGGCACGTCCGAATGGAGCGCCGCGGACATCATGCAGGCGTGGCAGATCGCCGAGCGGCATCATCTGCACAAGCCGGTCGTCGAGCAGCCGCAGTACAACCTGCTCGCCCGCCATCGCGTCGAGAAGGAATACGCGCCGCTGTTCCGCGACATCGGTCTCGGCACGACGACGTGGAGTCCGCTCGCTTCCGGCGTTCTCAGCGGAAAATACAACGAGGGCATCCCGCCCGGCTCGCGCGGAACGATCAAGGGTTATGAGTGGCTCGTCGAGCGGCTGACCGACCCCGCGAAGATCGCAACGGTGCGCAAGCTCGCGCCGATCGCCTCCGAGCTCGGCTGCACGCTCGCGCAGCTCGCGATCGCGTGGTGCCTGAAGAATCCGAACGTGTCGAGCGTGATCACCGGCGCGAGCCGGCCGGCTCAGGTGCATGAGAACATGCACGCGCTCGGCGTCGCTGCGAAGTTGACAGCGGAGGTCATGGCGCGTATCGACGAGGTGACCGCCGTCACCGCGTGACTTCATTTGATTGCAATGAATCCGCTCGAAAGCTGGCAAGAGGAACAACGGTCGGCGTTTCTGTACCGGGCGTGCGCCGACGCCGAGGCCGGCACGCCGCGCGCCGAGCTCTTTCATCGTCTCGCCGGCGAAGCCGAGGCGCAGGGGGCGATCTGGCGCGCGCAGATGACGGCGCGCGGCCACGCGCCGCCGCGCCCGTTCGCGCCCGACGCGCGAACGAAGCTCGTCGCCGCGCTGGTGCGACGGTTCGGTCCGCGGCGGATGAAAGGCGTGCTCGCGGCGATGAAGGTCCGCGGCATGGCCGTTTACGGCATGGCACCCATCGCCGAGCGCGGTCATGCGCCGGTTGCCGTCGGCGGCGGCGCCGAGGGTCGTCACCGCCAGCTCGCCGGCGGCGGCAACATGCGCGCCGCGGTGTTCGGCGTCAACGACGGGCTCGTGTCGAACGCGAGCCTGATCCTCGGCGTCGCCGGCGCATCGTCCGACCCCCATTTCGTGCTGCTTTCCGGAGTTGCCGGCATGTGCGCGGGCGCATTCGCGATGGCCGCCGGCGAATACGTATCGGTACGCTCGCAGCGCGAGCTCTTCGAGCACCAGATCCGGCTCGAGCGGGAGGAGCTTGCGCAATATCCCGAAGCCGAGGCGCAGGAGCTCGCGCTGATCTACGCGGCGAAAGGTCTGCCGAAGCGCGAAGCCGATCGCGTCGCGAAGAAGCTCGTCGCCGATCCCGAGCACGCGCTCGACACGCTTGCGCGCGAGGAGCTCGGGCTCAACCCTGACGAGCTCGGCTCGCCGTGGGGCGCGGCGATCTCGTCGTTCCTCTCGTTCGCCGGCGGCGCCGTGATCCCGCTGCTGCCGTTCCTGCTCGCGGCCGGCGCCCACGCGCTCGTCATCGCGATCGCGGTCACGGCCGTTTCGCTGTTCGGCGTCGGTGCGTTGCTCTCGCTCTACACGGGACGCAATGCCATCTATTCGGGCGCACGCATGCTGATGCTGGGCGCGCTCGCCGGCGGTGTGACGTTCGCCGTCGGCAAGCTCGCCGGACTATCGCTCACGTAGCGCTTCGTTGCCGCGGCAGGTTCACCTCTCAACACGAAGAACACGAAGGACACGAAGGAAGGACACGCGGCGGCAAAATTGCGGCATCGTGTCGCTTCGGTACTGCGGTTGGCGCCCGGCCGCGACAAGCCGCTGCGGCACCGTCACCCGTGGATCTTTTCCGGCGCGATCGCGCACGTCGAGGGCGATCCCGCCGCCGGCGACACCGTACAGGTGGTCGGCGCGGACGGCGAGCCGCTCGCGCAGGCCGCGTTTTCGCCGGTATCGCAGATTCGCGCCCGAGTTTGGAGCTTCGATCCGCATGCGCGCGTCGACAGCGCCTTCATTCGCGACCGCATCGAGAACGCCGCGGCGCTGCGCGCGCCGATGCTCGATGCGCGGCACACCGGCTGCCGGCTCGTGCACGCGGAAGCCGACGGGTTGCCCGGCGTCATTGCCGATCGCTACGGCGACGTCGTCGTGGTCCAACTGTCGTCCGCGGGCGCCGAGCGCTGGCGCGACGCGATCGTTGCCGCGCTTGCCGCGCTGCCCGATGTCCGCTGTGTCTACGAGCGCTCCGATGCCGAAGTGCGCACGCTCGAGGGACTTGCGCCGCGAACGGGTCTCGCGCGTGGAACGCTCGCCCATGACGTCGAGTTGATCGAGGACGGACTCGCCTATCGAATCGACGTCGCCGCCGGGCAAAAGACGGGCTTCTATCTCGATCAGCGCGACAACCGCGCGCACGTGCGACGCGTTGCGGCGGGACGCGAGACGCTCAACGTGTTTTGCTATACCGGCGGCTTCACGCTGTCGGCGCTCGCGGGCGGCGCGTCACGCGTCGTTTCGATCGACAGCTCCGCTGACGCGATCGAGCAGGCGCGCGCGAATGTCGTGCGCAATCCGTCGCTCGCGGCGGCGGCGGCTGAATGGCGCTGCGCCGATGCATTCGCCGAGCTGCGAAGGCTGCGAGATGCGGGCGCCGCCTTCGATCTCATCGTGCTCGATCCGCCGAAGTTCGCGCCGACCGCTGCGCACGCCGAGCGCGCGGCGCGCGCGTACAAGGACATCAACCTGTGGGCGCTCAAGCTGCTGCGTCCCGGCGGCCTGCTTGCGACGTTCTCGTGCTCGGGCGGTGTCGACGCCGCGCTGTTTCGCAAGATCGTTGCCGGCGCAGCCGCCGACGCGGGCGCGGACGCAACGATCGTCGCCCATTACGGCGCTGCCGCCGACCATCCGGTGGCACTCGCGTTCCCCGAAGGCGATTATCTGAAGGGACTGCTTCTGCGCAAGCGCTGACGCCGCCGCCTCGTTGGGCGGCGGCGTGCGCCGTTACGGTGTGGCGGCCGCTCGCGCGGATCACGCCTTCTTGGACAGGCACCCCTTCATGAACGCCTTGCGCTCCTGGCCTTTCTTGCCGGTCGCCTGCTGGCTGCAAAGCCGCATCTTGTCCTGCTGACTGACCGCACCGTTCTTCGCCGGCGCGCCGGCGGCCGCGACCGGCGTGACCGCGGGCTTGATCGAGCCGCGCGTGGGCTCCGCGGCCGTTGCGGACGTTGCGGCGAAAAGCGTTGCAAGCGTGATGATCGCGAGTGTCCTGCTCATGTCGGTCTCCTTTGGGTCGGGTTGTGGGTGGCGTTGTCGCCACGCGTCCCAAAACGCCGGAGGTTTCCGCCACGACCTTCAGACGGATGGATGAGCGGCCTGCCGGACAAAACAAGGCCGCAGCGGTTGCCCGTTGCGGCCCTGTCAGGCGCGACCGGGTGGACAGGAGATCACCCGGCCGTGTTCTGATCGTTACGCGCTAGGTGAGGCCTTCAGGCACTCGCTCATGAACTTCTTGCGCTCGTCGCCTTTCATGTCGGCGGCCTTGGTGTTGCACGATTTCATCTTCTCCTGCTGCGTCATCTTCTGCTTCGACAGGCACTCGCTCATGAACTTCTTGCGCTCGTCGCCCTTCTTGTCGGCTGCCTTCTCGTTGCACATCTTCATGCGCTCCTGCTGCGCATTTTCGGCAGCGAACGCGGGGCTGACGGCGGCAGCGAAGACGCCGGCGACCGCGAGGGCAAGCCACTTCTTCATGCGGATCTCCTAGGAACGGTACGACGAGGTTTGCTGGAGGCCTTCCGCCGCCGCGCGGTGCGTCCCCTCAGGGAACCCCACCCGGGCGGGCACGAAGGCAGTCTAAGGCATCCGTAACGCGCGAGGCAACGGCTTCGCGGACGTTGCGGTCCCGCCCGCCGGCTGTCTGTTGCGAAAACGCTTGGTGTTGCGCAACAGCGCTTCGGATACAATCGACGGGCTGGGTCGGCATTCGAAGCCAACCCATTGATTCACTGCAATAAATAACCGAATGATCCTCATTCTCGAGCCCAATACCGACCCCGACCGCCCCGATTACAAGGTGCTGGTGAGCCAGCTCGACCGGCTACCGGGCATCCGCTACCGCGTCCATCGCGAGGTCGGCGCCGAAGTGACGCTGACCGAGGTGTATCTGATTGGAAACACCGGCGCGCTCACGACCGAGCAGATGTCGATCCTTCCCTGCGTCGAGAAGGTCGTGCGCGTCTCCGAAGCCTACCGCGTGCTCGGACGCCACAAGCAGGGCGACACGCGCGCCGCGTCGTTCGAGTACAACGGCGTGCGCTTCGGGCAGGACACGCTCAACGTGTTCGCCGGACTGTGCGCCGTGGATTCGCCGGAGTCGGTCGAGGCGATGATGAAGGCGCTCGCCGAGCGCGGACAAGCATGCACGCGGATGGGCGCCTACAAGCCGCGCACCAATCCGTACGCGTTCCAGGGCTACGGCGCGAAATGCCTGCCGTACGTGTTCGAGCTCGCCGGCAAGTACGGCATCAAGGTGATCGCGATGGAAGTGACGCACGAGTCGCACGTCGACGAGATCCGCGAAGCGCTCGCGAAAACGGGCCACCCGACGGGCGTCATGCTGCAGATCGGCACGCGCAATACGCAGAACTTCGAGCTGCTGAAGCTCGTCGGCCGCCAGCAGGAGTTTCCGGTGCTGATCAAGCGCGGCTTCGGCATCACGCTCGACGAGTCGCTCAACGCGGCCGAGTACCTCGCCTCGGAGGGCAACCGCAAGGTCGTCTTCTGCCTGCGCGGCATGAAGACCAACATGGGCGATCCGCACCGCAACTTCGTCGACTTCGCGCATGTACCGGTGGTGAAGCGCTTGACCAGGATGCCGGTGTGCATCGACCCGTCGCATTCGGTCGGCAGTCGCGCCGTGGCGCCGGACGGATTGCTCGACGTCTTCCACACGGTTGCGCAGGGCGTGGTCGCGGGCGCGAACATGGTGCTGGTCGACTTCCATCCGGATCCCGCAAAGGCACTGGTGGACGGACCGCAGGCGCTGCTGCTCTCGGAGCTCGACCACTTCCTCGCCGACGTGGCGCTCGCACGCGAAGCCTATGAACGGCGTGTCGCGCTCGCACGCGAGCAGCGGCCGCACTGACGAACGACGCGACGTCCGTGCCCCCGCGCGAGATCGAGCTGAAGCTTGCGCTCGAGCGCGACGCCATGCCGGCGCTGATGCGCCATGCGGCGGTCGTCGCGTCGAAGAGCGGCCGCGCGCGCACCTCGCGGCTGGTGAGCGCGTATTACGACACTGCAGGTGGCGCGCTCGCGTCGGCCGGCGTCGCGCTGCGTATCCGACGCGATGGCAAGCGCTTCGTTCAAACGGTGAAGGGCCCGCCGGAAGACGGCAGCGATGCCGCATTGAGCTCTCGCGCCGAATACGAGTGGCCGCTGCGCCGCCCCGCGATCGATGCGACCGTGCTGCGAGCCACACCGTGGTCCGGCCTTCTTCGCCGCGCGCTCGACGACGGACTGGTCAACCGCTTCACGACCGATGTCACGCGGCGTGAGCTGCCGCTCGCGCTCTCCGGCGGCACGCGCGCGCGGCTGTGCGTCGATTCCGGCGAGATCCGTGCGCCGGGCGTTCGGCAGCGCGTGCCGATCGCCGAGATCGAAATCGAGCTCGTCGACGGCGAGCCGACCCGGATGTACGAGCTTGCGCGCGCGCTCGCGCACGACCTCCCCGTTGCGCTGCTGCCCGCGAGCAAGGCCGAGCGCGGTTTCGCGCTCGCGACCGGCGCGCAGGGCCGAGCCTCGCCGGTGCGCGCGCGCAACGTTGCGCTCGCCGCGCAGGCGCGCGCGGTCGAAGCGCTGGCAACGATCGCGCGCGAATGCCTGCACCACGTCGCGGCGAATGCGACGGGCGTTGCCGCGGATCGCGATCCCGAATGGGTGCATCAGATGCGCGTGGGCACACGCCGCCTTCGCGCATGCCTGAAGCTCGCCTCGCGCGTCGATGCGTCGATACCGGTAGCGCCGGTCGCGGCGGAGCTCAAGTGGCTTGCCGGCGTGCTCGGAACCGCGCGCGATCTCGATGTCTTCGCGACGCAGACGCTGCCGCAGGTGACGAGCGCGCTGCACGGCGATCGACGCGCCTCGGCCGCGCTCGGGCAACTCGCGCGCCGTATCGCGAGGCGGCGCGGCATCGCACGGCGCGCCGTGCGCACAGCGGTCACGTCGGCGCGCTACACGCAATGCATGCTCGCCACCGGCGCGCTCATCGCCTGTCTCGACGCGGCGCCGTCGGCGCAGCCGGCAGCCGACGCGGCGAGCGCGCTTCTTGCGCGACGCCATCGCAGACTGCATCGGCGTGCAGCCGCGCTCGCCGACGGCAGCGCGCAGCAGCGGCATGCCGCGCGAATCGCCGCCAAGAAGCTGCGCTATGCGGCCGAATTCTTCGCGCCGCTTCATTCGCGCAAGCACGCGCGGCGTTATCTGCGCGCGTTGATCGAGCTGCAGCACGTGCTCGGCGCCGGCAACGACTGGGTGAGCGCGACGCATCTCGCCGTCGAATCCGGTCCCGAGCTCGGCGCTGCAACCGTGCGAGCGTTCGCGGCGGCGCAGTCGAGCGGACAAGCGCCGGCGCTGCGAAAGGCCTGGAAGCGATTCGAGCGCGCCGAGCCGTTCTGGGACGAGGCCTGACGCCTCGCGGCGAGGATCCGATGCTCGAAACCGCCGAAGTCGGCCATCGTCTCGACAAGCGCACGTACGCTCGCGAGGAGCCGAAGTTGCGCGAAGCGCTCGTCAACGCGCAATTCGATCTCGCGAGCGCGCGCAACTGCAGCGTCGTCGTGCTGATCTCCGGTGTGGAAGCCGGCGGCCGCGGCGAATCGGCGATCAAGCTGACCGAATGGATGGACCCTCGGCATTTGCGCGTTCACGCGTTCGGCGAGCCGACGGAAGAGGAAGCCGCGCATCCGCCGGCGTGGCGCTACTGGCTCGCGCTGCCGGCGCGCGGACGCATCGCGATTTTCATGAACGCGTGGTATGCGGAAGCGCTCGACGGGCAGTTGCGCGGCGACGAAGGCCGCGAGCGGCTCGACGGCCGGCTCACGAGCGTTCGCGACTTCGAGCGGATGCTCGCGCGCGAGCGCGTGCTGCTGGTCAAGTTCTGGATCCATCTCGCGAAGGCCGACCAGAAGAGCCGGCTCGCGGCGCTCGATGACGATACGCGCACGACGTGGCGGATCACGTCCGCCGACTGGTCGCGCGCGCGGCAATACGGCAAGAACCACGACCTGTGGGAGCGCGCGCTGCACGAGACGTCGATCGACGTCGCGCCGTGGTACGTCGTCGAGGGCGCCGACGACCGCTATCGCGACATGACGGTCGGCAAGATCCTGCTCGACACGATGCGCCGTGCGCTCGCGAGCCCGCCCGCGAAACGCGGGACGAAGCGGCGTGCCGCGTCCGCGCCGCCGCCCGCTCCCATCGACAACGTGAAGCTGATCCGCGACCTCGACCTGTCGCAACAGTTGTCGGCCGGCGAATACAAGCGCGAGCTGCCGCGCTGGCAGGCTCGGCTCGCGCGCGCCACGCGCCGCAAGTCATTCGAGCAGCGCTCGCTCGTGCTCGTGTTCGAAGGCGCCGACGCCGCCGGGAAGGGCAGCGCAATCCGCCGCGTCGTCCATGCGCTGCATCCGAGCCAGTACACGATCGTGCCGATCGCCGCGCCGACCGACGAGGAGCTTGCGCATCCCTATCTGTGGCGTTTCTGGCGGCAATTGCCGCGGCGCGGCGGGATCGTCGTCTTCGACCGGTCGTGGTACGGCCGTGTGCTTGTCGAACGGGTGGAAGAAATTGCCGATGAAGCGGAGTGGATGCGCGCGTACGACGAGATCGTACGCTTCGAAGAGGAACTCCATACCGCCGGCGCGGTCGTTTGTAAGGTCTGGCTGCAAATCAGCAAGGAAGAGCAGATGCGGCGGTTCAGGGCGAGGGAGAAGACGCCATTCAAGCGCTTCAAGATCACGGCCGACGACTGGCGCAACCGCAAGCGCTGGAACGACTACGAGGGGGCGGTCTGCGACATGGTCGAGCGGACGTCGACCGAGATCGCGCCGTGGACGCTGGTCGAGGCGGACTGGCGACTCGACACGCCGCCCGGGCCCTACCGCGCGCCGGCGTGGCTCGCCGGCGGCCATGCGCAGACGATCTACCCGTATTTCCTCGCGCGGCCTCCGATCCGGTATCGGCGTGAGCGAGTCGAAGCGCCGGACGGCGATGTCTGGGATTTCGATTGGCTCGACCACGGCAAGCGCGACGACAGCGCGCCGCTCGTCGTGCTGTTCCATGGCCTCGAAGGCGGGTCGCGCTCGCATTACGCGTGCATGCTGATGCGCGCGCTCGCCACGCGCGGCTGGCGAGGCGTCATCCCGCACTTTCGCGGCTGCGGCGGCGAATTGAACCGGCGCCCACGCGCGTACCACTCGGGCGATCACGAGGAGATCGGTGCGATGCTCGACGCGATTCGCGAGCGCGCGCCGATCGACGGCGCGCCGTTGTACGCGGTCGGCGTGTCGCTCGGCGGCAGCGCGCTCGTGAACTGGCTCGGGCGTGCGGGCAGCGATGCGAACGCCATTGTCACGGCCGCAGCCGCCGTATCGACGCCGCTCGACCTCGTCGCCGCCGGCCAGTCGATCGGAGAGGGGCTCAACCGCGTGTACACGTTGCATTTCCTGTACACGCTGAAGCCCAAGAGCCTCGAGATGGCGCGACGCTTTCCGGGCCTGATCGACGAGAAGCGCGTCAAGGCCGTGCGCACGATGTACGAGTTCGATACGGTCGTGACCGCGCCGCTGCACGGATTTGCCGGCACCGAGGACTACTGGACGCGCGCATCGTCGAGAGACTGGCTCGCGCACATCGGCGTGCCCACACTCGTGCTGAATGCGAAGAACGATCCGTTCGTGCCGCCGGCGTCGCTGCCGGGTCCCGAGTCGGTGAGCACGGCCGTCCATCTCGAGCAACCCGATGAAGGCGGCCACGTCGGCTTCTGCGACGGGCGTTTCCCGGGACGCATCGACTGGCTGCCGCGGCGGCTGCTGCAATTCCTCGGCCAGTGGCGCTGAATCGCTCGCGGCGGCGCGAGAAACATGCGCGCCGCAGGCAGGTCTATCATAGTGCGCCGCATCCGGCTGCCGCCCGCCTTCGCCCGTGAACCTTCCCGCTGAGATCTTCAAGGCCTACGACATCCGCGGTGTTGTCGGCCGCACGTTGACCACGGATATCGTGCGCATGATCGGTCAGGGCCTCGGCACGCTCGCGCTCGAGGCGGGCCGCGACACGATCGTCGTCGGCCGCGATGGCCGGCTGTCGGGACCCGAGCTTGCCGGCGCACTGTCCGACGGCATCCGCGCCGCCGGCGCGAACGTCGTCGACATCGGCATGGTCGCGACTCCGATGTCCTACTTCGCCGCCTATCACCTCGGCACGCAGTGCAGCGTCATGGTGACCGGCAGCCACAACCCGCCCGACTACAACGGGCTCAAGATGGTGATCGCGGGCACGACGCTTTCAGGCGCCGAGATCCAGGCGCTGCGCGCGCGGCTCGTTGACGGCGACGTGCGCCAGGGCAACGGCACGTATCGCATCCAAGACATTCACGAAGCGTACCTCGCGCGCATCACGAGCGACGTGAAGCTCGCACGACCGCTCGCGATCGCCGTCGATTGCGGCAATGGAGTCGCCGGCGCGTTCGCGCCCGAGCTCTACCGGCGTCTCGGCTGCCGCGTCACCGAGATGTACTGCGACGTCGACGGCACGTTCCCGAATCACCATCCGGATCCGTCGCAGCCGGCGAATCTCGCCGACATCATCGAGCGTGTCAAGGGCGACCGTCTCGATCTGGGCTTCGCGTTCGACGGCGACGGCGACCGGCTCGGCGTCGTGACGAACGAAGGTCACATCATTTTTGCCGACCGGCAATTGATGCTGTTCGCGGCGGACATGCTGAAGCGCCAGCCGGGCGCGACGGTGATTTACGACGTCAAGTCCACGCGCCACCTCGGTCCGTGGATCCGTCAGCACGGCGGCAAGCCGTTGCTGTGGAAGACGGGCCATTCGCTGATCAAGGCGAAGATGAAGGAAGTCGGCGCCGCGCTCGCCGGCGAGATGAGCGGCCACACGTTCTTCGGCGAGCGCTGGTATGGCTTCGACGACGGCCTGTACGCCGGTGCGCGGCTGCTCGAGATCCTGTCCACGCACGACGATCCGTCTGCAGTGCTCGATGCGATTCCCGACGCGTTGTCCACACCGGAGCTCAACATTGCGTTGCCCGAAGGCGAGCATCATCAGCTGATCGAGAAACTGCGCGCGACGGCCGACTTCCGGGGCGCGATCGAAGTCATCCGCATCGACGGGTTGCGCGTCGAATATCCCGACGGATTCGGCCTCGCGCGAGCATCGAACACGACACCCGTCGTCGTGCTGCGCTTCGAGGCCGACAACGCAGCGGCGCTCGAACGGATCAAAGGCGAATTCCGGCGCGTGCTTCACAGCGTGAAACCCGACGCGCGTCTGCCGTTCTGATGATCACGCTCGCCGACGTCGAGGCGGCGCGCGAGCGAATCGCCGGCGGAGTCTATCTGTCGCCGTGCGTGGAATCGATCCCGCTGTCGCAGCTCACCGGTGCGCACATCTACTGCAAGCTCGATTACCTGCAGCGCACCGGCAGCTTCAAGGAGCGGGGAGCGCGCAACGCGCTGCTTCGATTGCCGGCGGGCGCGCGATCACGCGGCGTGATTGCCGCATCGGCAGGCAACCACGCACAAGGCGTCGCCTATCACGGCGGGTTGCTCGGCATCCCGGTCACCGTCGTCATGCCGCAGTTCGCGTCGCTGATGAAGGTGACGAACTGTCGCAACTTCGGAGCAACCGTCGCGCTGCACGGTGACGATGTTGGCGAAGCGCGCGCCAAAGCCGAGGAGCTCGCGAAGGCGCACGGGTACACGTTCATCCATCCGTTCGACAACGTCGACGTGATCACAGGCCAGGGAACGATGGCGCTCGAGATCCTCGAGCAGACGCCGACGGCCGATGCGATCGTCGTTCCCGTCGGCGGCGGCGGGCTGCTCGCCGGCATCGGAACGGTGACGCGGGCGAAGAAACCATCGCTTAAGCTCGTCGGCGTCGAGCCCGACAGCGCCCCGTGCCTCGCGGCGGCGATATCGGCCGGCGCGCCAGTGCCCGTGGCGCTCGCAACGACGCTCGCCGACGGTCTCGCCGTGTCGCAGGTCGGCGCGCAGCCGTTCGAGATCCTGCGCCGCGTCGTCGATCAAGTCGTCACCGTCGACGAGGCGTCGATCGCGCTCGCGATTCTGCGGCTGATCGAGCTCGAGAAGAGCGTCGTCGAAGGCGGCGGCGCCGCGCCCCTTGCAGCGTTCCTCGCCCACAAGCTCGACGCGTTGAAGGGCAAGGAAGTCGTGCTCGTGCTGTCCGGCGGCAACATCGATCTGACGATGCTCGACCGCGTGATCGAAACGGGCCTCGTGGCGGACGGCCGGCTCACGCGCTTCACCGTTTCGATCAGCGACCGCCCGGGTCGCCTGGCGCAGCTCGCGCAAGTGATCGCATCGACGGGCGCGTCGATCAAGGAGATCATGCACGACCGCGCGTTCTCGGGACCGGATCTGTCGGCGGTGCGCGTCGTCTGCGTCGTCGAGACGACGGGCCACGATCACGTCGCGGCGCTTCATCACGCACTCGACGACGCGAAGATCAGCGTCGTCGCGTAGAGCCTTGCAGCATCGGGCTCAAACGCCCATGCGCGGATGTTCCGAAGGCTGCTTCCTCCGGGTCGAAGCGAGTGCGCAGCAACGACGATAGAGTCGATACAGCGGCAGGAGGATGTAGTCGTGCGTCGGCGCAACGACGACATACAGGAACGACCATCCGGCCGGAAGCGATACGAAGGCGATGTGACGCGGAGCCGGCATCATCAGCGTTCGCGCGAGATAGGCCAGCCGATCCCGCCAGCGCTACCAAGTCGATGAATTTGGCAAGGAAGGGCCGGCAAGTCCGTCGGAACCTGGGTCCGACCGGCGGTCGACTGTAAACAAAAGTGACAGTGGCTGCGCTTGGATGCTGCCTGCCCTTACAGATCGCAGACGTCGCTAATACGCAATGCCGAGCCGTCGATAGACGAAGCCCAGCAGCCACGCCGGACCGACGAGGAGGAACTTCACGTCCTGGAAGAACGACGGTTTCCGGCCTTCGATCCTGTGCCCGACGAACTGTCCGATCCACGCGATCACGAACACGACGATCGAGACGGGCAGAGCGTTCTGGCCGAGCCACGGCAGCGGATAGATCATCGCCGCGACAACGGCCAGCATGCCGAACGCGAGCGGCCGCGACAGCCACAGGTAGAACGCCATCGCGAGCGCGATCAAGCCATATGCCGCAAGCGGCGAAACGGCCCAGAGCATGCCGATCAGGCTCCACGTGATGGCGGGAACGCAGATCCAGTGGATCGCCTTGTTCGCCGGATGACGATGCGATTCGCCGTAGCGGTCGAACAATGCATCCACCGTGCGCGTCGTGGCGGCGGCCATGCAATCCTCCTATGCCGAGCGGCCTTACCGACGTCCGGCCATCGGCCAGTCCACTATAATGCTCGGCCAACCAAGGCCCGTGCAATGGCGCTGGCCGTGCCGCATTCGACGCGCGCTTCCGCCAGATGGTCTTCCTGGAGGATTCGATGAGCTTGACGTTGCGACGTTTCGTCGTGACCGCGCTCGCGGCCGTCTGCGCGCTCGCCATCGCGCGCGCTCGCCGCCGAGAGCTTCATCAATGTGCTGACCGGCGTCACGAGCGGCGGCTACTACCCGCTCGGCGTCGCGCTTGCGAACAACACGGTCCACAACGCCTTCGTCATCGCATAGAAGGTCTCGCTGCTCATCCCGTCGCGCGTGACGAGAGAGTTCTGCACGGCCGCGGATTGCACGTCGGGTCCCGAAGCCGACGCGAACCCGATTGATCGGTGTCTGCCTGATCGTCGCCGGCGCGCTGCGCGCGACGATTCCGCACGACGCATTCACGCTAGCGTGGCGCATTCGGTCGAGAAGACCCGCTGTTACGGTTCGCGCCTGTCCGGCTCCGCCGCCACGCCGACCGCAATGAGCTCTACGCAGCGCCGGTAAGCGCGGGGGTGATCCCCTGCTTGCGCACGAGCGTGCTGACGTGCACCGGAAAGCGGCCGAGCTTGCGGTCGAGGAAATAATTGCGCAGCGTGCGGCCGATCGTTCGGAACGCGAGCTGGTCCCACGGGATCTCTTCCTCGCGGAACAGGCGCACCTCGAGGCTCTCGGGACCGGGCCCGAAATCGACATCGATGAGCCGCGCGCGGAACATCACGTAGATCTGGCTGATTTGCGGCAGGCTGATCATCGTGTACAGCTCTCCGATGTCGACACGCGCGCTCGCTTCCTCGAGCGTCTCGCGCGCAGCGCCGGCCGTGACCGTTTCGCCGTTCTCGAGAAAGCCCGCCGGCAGCGTCCACAATCCGTGCCGCGGCTCGATCGCGCGCTTGCACAGCAGCACGCGATCTTCCCATTCAGGCAGGCATCCCACCACCACCTTCGGGTTCTGATAATGGATGACGCCGCACGCCGTGCAAATGTAGCGCGGCAGGTGGTCACCCTGCGGGACGCGAAGGCCGATGTCGGCCGAGCCGCACGTGCTGCAGAATTTCACGATTGCACGAACTGCTCGCGGTAGACCTTGAGCTCCATGATCGACTCGTAGACGTCGGCGAGCGCTTCGTGCTTGCCCTCCTTGGGCACCGATTTCAGCACGTCGGGCTTCCAGCGTCGCGCGAGCTCTTTCAATGTCGACACGTCGATGTGCCGGTAGTGGAAATAATCTTCGAGCGCGGGCATCCACCGCGCGAGGAAGCGCCGGTCCTGGCAGATCGAGTTGCCGCACATCGGCGACGCCTTCGCCGGCACGTGCTCGCCGAGGAATGCGAGCGCGGCGGCCTCGGTCTGCGCTTCGCCCAGAATCGACGCCTTGACCTTGTCGACCAGGCCCGAGCGCGTGTGCGTGCTCGTGTTCCACGAATCCATCGCGTTGAGCACGTCGTCGCTCTGGTGGATCACCCATACCGGCGCCTGCGCAACGGTGTTGAGGTTGGCGTCGGTGACCACGAGCGCCATCTCGATGATCCGGTCGCGCTCGGGCTTCAACCCGGTCATCTCGAGGTCGATCCAGATCAGGCGGCTCGCGTCTTGCGGCATGGGAATTCGCGTAGAATGAAGCGAGCTTATTCTCGCACATTGCGGGCGATGACCGCCGCCACGCTCACGCTGATCTTCATCGTCGCGCTCGTCCTCGCGACCGCCGTGCGGCTTTACCTGAGCCGCCGTCACGCCGCTTACGTGCGCGCGCACCGCGACGGCGTGCCGACCGCGTTCAGCGACCGCATCGGTCTCGCCGCGCATCAGAAGGCGGCCGATTACACGATCGAGCGTACGCGCTTCGGGATGCTGGAAACCATCGTCGACGCCGGCCTCCTCGTTGCGCTCACGCTCGGCGGCGTGCTCGCGCTGTTCGTGCGCTGGACCGGCACGCTGTTCGCCTCGCCACTCGCGCAGGATCTTGCGCTGATGGTCGCTGTCGCGCTGGTCTCGATCGTCATCGCACTGGCGTTCTCGTACTGGCATACGTTCGCCATCGAGGCGAAGTACGGCTTCAACCGCACGACGGTGAAGCTTTGGCTCGTCGACCTCGTCAAGGGCGCCGTGATTGCCGCCGCGCTCGGACTGCCGCTCGCAGCACTCGTGCTGTGGCTGATGAGCACGGCGGGATCGGCATGGTGGCTGTGGACGTGGGCCGTGTGGATCGGCTTTCAGGTGCTGCTGCTCGCGCTCTATCCGACGCTGATCGCACCGCTGTTCAACAAGTTCACGCCGCTGCCCGAAGGCCCGGCGCGCGATCGGATCGAGTCGCTGCTCGCGCGCTGCGGATTCGCGAACCGCGGACTGTTCGTGATGGACGGCTCGCGCCGCTCGAGCCACGGCAACGCGTACTTCACCGGGTTCGGCCGCGCGAAGCGCATCGTGTTCTTCGACACGCTGCTCGAGCGGCTCGCGCCCGAAGAGATCGAGGCGGTGCTTGCACACGAGCTCGGCCATTTCAAGCTGAAGCACGTCGCGAAGCGCATGGTGTGGACCGCGGTGCTGTCGCTCGGCTTCCTCGCGCTGCTCGCATGGCTCGCCGGCTCGCCGTGGTTCTACGAAGGGCTCGGCGTGCCGCCGTCGCCCGAGCGGCCGGGCGTAGCGCTGATCCTGTTCTTCCTCGCGCTGCCGGTGTTCACGTTCGTGCTGCAGCCGTTGTCCTCGCTCTATTCGCGCAAGCACGAGTTCGAGGCCGATGCGTTCGCGACGAAGAACGCCTCGGCCGCCGCGATGACCTCTGCGCTGGTCAAGCTCTACGAAGACAACGCGGCGACGCTCACACCCGACCCCGTTCACTCCGCGTTCTACGATTCGCACCCGCCGGCCGCGGTTCGCATCGCGCGGCTCGCGCAATCGGGACCCGCGGCGGCCGCGTCGATTCCCTGACCCGGAGGAGAAGCCGATGATCACACGGTCGTTGTTGCGGGCGGCGCACGCGGCGGTCGCACTCGCGCTCGCGAGCGCAGCGGCTGTCGCCGGCGCACAGGCAGGTTCGGCAGCACCATTCGCGAACGCGAATCCCGATGCAGGCAAGGCGCTTCACGACAAGGACTGCATCGTCTGCCACGCGCAGCGCTTCGATGGCAACCCGTCGAAGATGTATCTGCGGCCCGATCACCGCGTACGCACGCCGGCGCAGCTGCGCACGCAGGTCGCGTTCTGCAACACGCAGCTCGGGACGCACTATTTCCCCGACGACGAGGAGAACGTCGCCGCTTACCTCAATCGCGAGTACTACAAGTTCAAGCCATGAGCGTGTCTTCGCTCACCGCGCTTGCGGCGATGCACTGCGCGCGCGGCGCGCGCAAGCTCTCCGCGCAGGAACTCGCCGGGCTCAAAGCGCTTCTTGCGGGCTGGAACGTCGATGCCGAGCGGCTCGACAAGACGTTTCGCTTCGCGAACTACCACGAGACGATGGCGTTCGTGAACGCGGTGGCCTATATCGCGCACCGCGAGGACCACCATCCCGATCTCGGCGTCCACTACAACCGCTGCGACGTCGCTTGGTCGACGCACGACGCGGGCGGCGTCACGCTGAACGACTGCATCTGCGCCGCGAAGGTCGAGTGCCTGGGCGCGTAGCCCGGACGGTCGATGGCCTCGTCGTCGCCGCGTACCGGCGGCATTTCCGCGTGCGCATCGACGACGGCATGGCGCTCGACTGCGTGCTGAAGGGCCGCTCGACCGCGCTTGCGTGCGGCGACCGCGTCCGCGTCGCCGCGGTCGCGGGCGGCGGCGCGATCGAGGACGTGCTGCCGCGCTCGTCGCTGCTGTACCGTTCCGACGCGTTCAAGGAAAAGCTGATCGCGGCGAACGTCACGCAGATCGTCGGCGTGGTCGCGCCCGACATCGCCGTCGATCTCGAGCTCGCGCATCGATGGGCGATCGCCGCGGAGGCCGAGCGTTGCCGGTTTCTGATCGCGGCGAACAAGTCCGACCAGCCCGGCTTCGACGAGCTGATGTCGCGGCTCGGCGCGCTGCGCGGGCTGGGCTACACGGTCGTCGCGCTGGCGGCGAAGCACGACGCGTCGCCGCTCGAGCCGTGGCTTGCCGGCGAGCGCAGCGTGCTGGTCGGGCAATCGGGAATGGGCAAGTCGACGATCCTCAACGCCGTCATGCCCGGCACTGCCGCGCGCACGCGGGAGATCTCGTCCGCGCTCGGCACCGGCCGGCACACGACGTCCGAAACGACGCTCTATCCGTACCCGGGACAAGCCGATGCGTGGATCGTCGATTCGCCGGGAATGAAGGTGTTCGGACTCGCGCATCTTCCACCCGACGCGATTGTGCACGCGTTCACGGACATCGCACCGTTCATCGGAGCATGCCGGTTTCGCGACTGCCGCCACGATGCGGAGCCGGGATGCGCGGTGCGCGACGCAGTTGCGCGCGGAAAAGTGGCGCCCTATCGCGTCGCGCTGCTGCACGCGCTCGTGCGCGAAAGCGAGGCCGCGCGCGCGCCGGGATGGTGATCGACAGCGGCTACGGCGCGAGGTTGGCGAGCGTCAGCAGCAGCATGAGCAGCAGCCACAGCACGAGCGCGCGCCAGACGAGTCCCGCTGCGGAGGGCAGCACATCGGCGTCGGCGGCATCGCCTACGCCAAGCTCGGGTCGATAGTCGGGCTCGCCGCCGAGCACAGGAAGCGGTCCGCCGATCGTCACGCCGAGCGCGCCGGCGCCGCTCGCGAGCACGATGCCAGCGTGCGTCCCGCCTTCGTATGCCGCCCAGCCGCGCGCCTGCGTGCGCCAGCAGTAGACGGCATCCTCGAAGTCGCCGACGACGGCGAACGACAGCGCGGTCAGCCGAACGGGAACCCAATCGAGCAGCCACAACAAGTCGCGCGCGGGCCGGCCGAAGCGATCGCGCGCCTGCACGATCGGCGTCTGGTCATCACCGCGCGGTGCCGCGCGCCATTCGTCGGCGAGCAGCGCGCTCGCGCGGTAGAGCACTGCACCCGCCGGCCCCGGCAGCAGCGTGAACCAGAACAGCGTTGCGAACACGTGCCGGTAGGAATCGATCAATCCGCGCTCGATCGCAAGCTTGGCGACATCGCCGCTCGTGAGCTCACCGAGGGCCTCGCCCCACCACGCGGCGAGCGCACGGCGCGCCGCGTTGAGATCGTTCGCGCGCAGCGCGGCGCCGACCTCGGAGAATGCGTGGCTGAACCGGCGAAAGCCCATCAGCGCGTACAGCGCCGCGATGTTCCAGGCGAGCGCCAATACCGGATGGAGCGCAGCCAGCGCAAAGAAGATGCCGGCGGCGACGACGACCGGCGGTGCGAGCGCGAGCGTCAATGCAACCGCACCCTGCTGTGCGCTGCCGCCATTCAAACGCCGCTCGAGCGCGCGCGCGTAGCGGATGAACGCGCGCTCAAGCGCGACGCGCGGCCCGAATGCGCGCCACTGCTCGAGGCCGAGCGCCGCCAGCACGGCGATGAAATTCATCCCTTGAGGAACTCCCGGCTCACGTCCTTGAACAGCGGCGTGCTCGCATCGCCGAGCCATTCGAACACGACCATTTCGCGCGAGACGATGCGCACGCCCTCCTGGCGCAGGCGCCACAGCGCGAGATCGCGGTCGTGCGCGCGCCGCGAGCCGACCGCATCGGCGACGACGTAGACGTCCTTGCCTTCCTCGGTCAACTCGAGCGCCGTCTGCAGAACGCACACGTGCGTTTCGATGCCGGCGATGACGACCTGCGCGCGATCGGCGCCCGGAAGCTCGCCGAGGCACTGCGCGGCCACACACGAGAAATGCGTCTTCTGCGCAACCGCCGCTTCGGGCAACAGGTCGCGGATCGGCGACGCGAGGCGACCGAGCCCTTTCGGATACTGCTCGACGGCGGCGACCGGAACGCCGATGCGCTGCGCAGCACGCACGAGCCACGAGACGCTGTCCATCAGCGTGCCGTGGTCGTGGATCGCCGGCAAAAGCTTTTCCTGCATGTCGCTTACGAGAAGAACCGAACGCCCGGCGTCGATCAGCATTATGTCTTCAACTCCTCGCGATCGCGGTATTGTTCGAGCGACTCGGGATTGGCGAGCGCTTCCATGTTCTTCACCGGGCGGCCGTGCACGACATTGCGCACGGCAAGCTCGACGATCTTGTTGCTCTTCGTGCGCGGGATGTCGGTCACCTGCAGGATCTTCGCCGGCACGTGCCGCGGCGTCGTGTTCGCGCGGATGTGCTGCTTGATCTTGTCGGCGAGCGCGGCGTCGAGCGTAAGCCCCTCGGCCAGCTTGACGAACAGCACGACGCGCACGTCACCGACCTCGCCCGGCGGCCAGTCCTGGCCGATGACGAGGCTTTCCTCGACTTCGGGCAGCTGCTCGACCTGCCGGTAGATCTCGGCGGTGCCGATGCGCACGCCGCCGGGGTTGAGCGTGGCGTCCGAACGGCCGTAGATGACCATGCCGCCATGCTCGGTCAGCTCGACGTAGTCGCCGTGACACCAGACGCCGGGAAACCGCTCGAAATATGCGGCGTGGTATTTCGATCCGTCGGGATCGTTCCAGAAGCCGATCGGCATCGACGGAAACGGCGCCGTGCAGACAAGCTCGCCGCGCTCACCCTTGCCCGGCGGTATCGAATTGGCGTCCTCGTCGAAGACATCGACCGCCAGTCCGAGTCCGCGGCATTGCAGCTCGCCGCGCCAAACCGGCAGTGTCGGATTGCCCAGCACGAAGCACGACACGATGTCGGTGCCGCCAGAGATCGACGACAGGCAGACGTCCTCCTTCACGCACTGGTACACGTAGTCGAAGCTCTCGGGCGCGAGCGGGCTGCCGGTGGAGAACACCGTGCGCAGCGCGGTGAGCGCATAGTCCTTGTGCGGGACAAGACAGATCTTCTTGGCCGCGTCGATGTACTTGGCCGACGTGCCGAAGTGTGTGATGCGCTCGGTCTCCACGTAATCCCAGAGCACCCGCCCGCGGGCGACGAACGGCGAGCCGTCGTAGAGCATCAGCGTCGCGCCCGACGCGAGCCCCGACGCGAGCCAGTTCCACATCATCCAGCCGCACGTCGTGAAGTAGAACAGGCGGTCACCGCGCTTGACGTCGCCATGCAGCTGATGTTCCTTCACATGCTGCAGCAGCGTTCCGCCGGCGCCGTGGACGATGCATTTCGGCACGCCGGTGGTGCCGGACGAGAACAGGATGTAGAGCGGATGATCGAACGGACGCGCGACGAACTCGAGCGGCGCCCCGTCGTACGGCGCGCCGAAGTCGTCCCACAGCACGGCGCCGCGCACGCGCGTCGCGTCGTAAGCGGCGCCGCCGCTTTGCGCGAGGTACGGAACGATGACGATCTGCTCGATCGACGGCAGCCGGACGACCACTTCGGCGACCTTGTCGAGCACCGAGATCGGCTTGCCGTTGTACCAGTAGCCATCGACGGTGAAGAACACGCGCGGCTCGATCTGGCCGAAGCGGTCGAGCACGCCCTGCACACCGAAATCCGGCGAGCAGGACGACCACGTTGCGCCATTCGCGGCGCTCGCGAGCATCGCGACGATCGCCTCGGGCAGGTTCGGGATGAAAGCCGCCACATGGTCGCCGGCGCGAATGCCGGCGCTTGCCAGTGCGGCTGCGACGCGCGCCACACTGGACGCGAGCTCCGCGTTCGACATCCTGCGCTTGATGCGGTCCTCGCCCCAGAATACGAGCGCATCGCCGTCCGTCGAGCGCGCCGCGAGCAGGTTCTCGGCGAAATTCACGCGTGCGTCCGGGAACCATTGCGCTCCCGGCATCCGATCGGCGCCGATGAGCGCGCGCGCCCCACGCTCGCCGATAATGCCCGCGTACTCCCAGAGCTCCGACCAGAACGCGTCGCGATACGAGTTCGACCATCGCCACAGCGCGTCGTAATTCGGCAGCGAGCACTGGTATTTCGCCTCGATGCGCCGAGTGAACGCCGTGACGTTCGCGCTCGCGACGCGCTCGGTCGACGGGCGCCAAAGCAATGTGGGTGTCGTGACCGACGGCATCATCACCAGGGCCCTCCTCCCGTTGAAGCGTTCAGCCGTTCGCCATGCTCGCGCGCAACGGCCCGGCAATGCGCTCGGGCAGCGGTTGCGGACGTCCGCTCGCCATGTCGATCCAGACGATCTTCGCCGCGCCTTCGGCGTAGCGCTTGCCGCCCTTGCATAGCTCGTAGAAGCTTCCGACGCTCGTGCGCCCCGGATCGCCGAGATACATCCGCACCTCGACGTCCCCGGGGTAGACGAGCGGCTCGAGAAACGTGCAGCTCGCGTTGATGATGACGATGCCTTCGCGTGCGAACGGCTCGCCCTTCGGCTGCTGCGCGACGAGCCATTCGATGCGTGCCTGCTCCATGTAGCGAAAATACACGGCGTTGTTCACGTGGCCGAGCGCGTCCATGTCGCCCCAGCGGATCGCGACGACGGTCGTCTGCACGAGCGTTCGCGCGCCGTGCGTCAACGCCGCTCCTTCAGCGCAACCCGCGCGCCCGTCATGCCGCCAGGGGGTCGCGCGCGAGCGCCTCGACGGCGAGCTCGGCGATGTCGCGCGTGGCGACCGCGTTGCGCCCGATCACCGCGAGGCCGTCACCCATCATCGTCGCACAGTACGGGCAGGCCGTCGCGACGGCCGCCGGCTGCTTCGACGCCGCCTGCTCGGCGCGAACGACGTTGATCCGCCGCCCGATCCTCTCCTCCATCCACATCCGCGCACCGCCCGCGCCGCAGCACATCGCATGGTCGCGCGCGAGATCGAACTCGAGCGGCTCGTCCTTGCACATCGCAGCGAGCACCGCGCGCGGCGCCTCGTATTCGCCGTTGTGGCGCGCGAGATAGCAGGGCTCGTGGTAAATCACGCGCTCGTGTCGAGCCTCGAGCTTCAGGCGTCCGGCGGCGACGAGTGTGGCGAGGAGCTGCGTATGATGGATGACTTCGTAGTGGCCGCCGAACTGCGGATATTCGTTCCTGAGCGTGTTGAACGCGTGCGGGTCGCACGTGACGATCTGCTTGACGCCGAGCCGGTTCAGCGTGTCGACCAACGCCCGCGCGAGCGTCTGGAACAGCATCTCGTTGCCGGCGCGGCGCACGCATTCGCCGGTCGACGTCTCGGCCGCGCCGAGGATGCCGATGCGCACGCCCGCCGCTTTCATCAGCGTGACGAATGCGCGCGCGATCTTCTGCCCGCGCGGATCGAACGACTCCGCCGAGCCGACGTAGTACAGGTAGTCGAGCTTCGCGACCTCTTCGGCTGACGTGACGATCGGCACGCCGAGCTCGCGCGCCCAGTCGCCGCGGGTGTCGGCGGCGAATGCCCACGGATTGCTCTGCACTTCGTACGCGTCGAACACCGCCTTCAACTCGTGCGGGAACGCGCCCTCCATCATCACCTGGTGCTGGCGGAGCCGGTAGAACTTGGCGAGATGCTCGATCTCGATCGGGCACGCCGCCTCGCAATAGCCGCACGTGGTGCACGCCCACAGCGCGTCCTCGCTGATCACGCCGCCGACGAGTGCCGGCAGCGCGTCGTCGCTCGCACGGCCGACGAGGGCCGTCCGCTGCTCGAGCAGGTGGCGCTTCACCGCGTCGTTCACCCATTTCAATGCGAGCGGCTTGCCGGAAAGGAACGTCGGGCACGCATCCTTGCAGCGGCCGCACTCGGTGCACGTGAACGCGTCGAGGCCTTCCTTCCAGACGAGATCGGCGGCCGTTCGCGCCCCGACCTTGACCGTGTCGCCGTCAGCCGCGTTCATCACCTTCTCGAGATCGACCGAGGGCACGCGGTTCAACGGCCCGGGCTTTGCAAAGAACAGCGCCGGCAATGCGGTGACGATGTGGAAGTGCTCGCCGATGGGCAACAGCACGAGAAACGCGAACACGGTGAGCATCTGCGCCCAGTACGACGCGTGATAGCCGACCGTGAGCGTGCCGTAATCGAGCGCGGCAAACGCCGTGGCGACGGCGGCGCCGAGAGGTGCAAAGCGCATCTCGTGCGCGATGCCCGCGTCGCCTGCAGCGAACAGCGCGAAGCGGAAGCCGTCGAACACAATGTCGGTCACCATGATCGCCGCAATCAGGGAGAGAACGACCAGCGCTTCGTGGTTCGCCTCGAGCCGTTTGGGCTTCAGTACCAGCCGGCGCCAGAACGCATAGCCGACCGCTGCGAGCACGGCGATTTCGACTGCGTCCTTGCCGAGCGCGAACGCGGCGCCGATGACGCCGGGATAGACGAACGACGCGTCGTAGCCGACAACGATCAGCTGGAGCTTTCGCGCGAGCAGCGCGAGGAAGCCCGCAAAGATGACCGCGTGCATGAGACCCGGTCGCGCCTCGCCGCGGATCATCCGCGACTGCAGCAGGCCGTTCTCGATGAGGCGCGCAAGGCGCGCAGCGGGGCGATCCCAGCGGATCTCCGGCGCGAGCGAGACGACGATCGAGAGCTTGCGCCAAGCGAGCGCCGCGAATCCCGCAAAGGCGACCGCCATCAACAGCGAGATTCCGACGGGGCTCATCGGATGCGATCGTAACGCGCGAGGCAGCCGCGAAAGGGTCCGGACGAATGTGATCGTTCGATTATACAATTCGCGTCGCAGGACTCCCGCCTTGCGCACCCTCCCTTGACGCAACGCAAACCCGATGGCCGAAACCGAACGCGAATCGATGGAATACGACGTCGTCATCGTCGGCGGCGGGCCTGCGGGCCTCGCCGCAGCGATCCGGCTGAAGCAGCTCGCCGCGCAGGCGGGCAAGGACGTCTCCGTCTGCGTGCTGGAAAAGGGCTCCGAGATCGGCGCGCACATCATGTCCGGCGCGATCATGGATCCGCGCGCGATGACGGAGCTTTTTCCCGATTGGCAGGCGAAAGGCGCACCGCTCGACACGCCGGTCACCGACGACCAGTTCCTGATGCTCACCGCCGAGCGCTCGTACCGGTTTCCGAACTGGACGCTGCCGCGGCTGATGAGCAATCACGGCATGTACGTCGTGAGCCTCGCAAACGTCTGCCGCTGGCTCGCGAAGCAGGCCGAGGAAGCCGGCGTCGAGATCTATCCCGGATTTCCTGCGGCGGATGTGCTGTTCGACGACAGCGGCGCCGTCCGCGGTGTGGCGACGGCCGACATGGGGATCGCGAAGGACGGCAGCCGCAAGCCGGACTACCAGCCGGGCATGGACTTGATGGCGAAATACACGTTCTTCGCCGAAGGCGCCCGCGGATCGCTGTCGCAGCAGCTGATGCAGCGTTTCAATCTGCGCGACGGCGTCGAGCCGCAGAAGTACGGCATCGGCTTGAAGGAGCTCTGGCAGGTCGCGCCTTCGAAGTTCAAGCGCGGCCAGGTCGTGCACAGCCAGGGCTGGCCGCTCGACGACAAAACCGGCGGCGGCTCGTTCATCTATCACCTCGCCGACGACACCGTCGCCGTCGGCTTCGTCGTGCACCTCAATTACGAGAACCCGTGGCTCTCGCCGTTCGACGAGTTCCAGCGCTTCAAGACGCATCCTGCGATCCGGCCGCTGCTCGAAGGCGGCAAGCGACTCGCGTACGGCGCGCGCGCAATCAACGAAGGCGGGCTGCAGTCCGTTCCGAAGCTCGCGTTTGCCGGCGGCGCGCTGATCGGCTGCTCGGCCGGGTTCGTCAACCTGCCCCGGATCAAGGGCTCGCACAACGCGATGAAGACCGGCATGCTTGCCGCGGAGTCCGCGTTCGAAGCGCTTGCCGCGGGGCGCGCGCGCGACGAGCTCGCGAGCTATGCGGACGCCTTCCGCGAATCATGGGTGTACGAGGACCTGTACAAGGTTCGTAACGTGAAGCCCGGGCTCAAGTGGGGCCTGTGGCCGGGGACGATCCACGGCGGCGTTCACATGTGGCTGAACGACCTCGGTCTCGGCGCGCTCGTACCGTGGACGCTGCGCCACGACAAGCCCGATCACGAGAGCACGCGCCCGGCGTCCGAGATGCCGCGCATCGAATATCCGAAATACGACGGCGTGATCACGTTCGACAAGCTGTCGAGCGTATTCGTGTCGAACACGAATCACGAGGAGGACCAGCCGTCGCACTTGAAGCTGCGCGACCCGCGCATCGCCGTCGACGTCAACCTGAAGATCTATGCCGGCCTCGAGGAGCGCTACTGTCCCGCCGCGGTGTACGAGTTCGTCGACGTGACGAGCGGCGGCGCCGAGCCTGCAGGCAAGCGGCTGCAGATCAACGCGCAGAACTGCGTGCACTGCAAGACCTGCGACATCAAGGATCCGCGGCAGAACATCCGCTGGGTCACGCCCGAGGGCGGCGGCGGCCCCAACTATCCGAACATGTGACGGGCGGCCTGCGGTCTACGCCGCCGCCTTTTCGGCCGCCGACGCAGCGACCTGCGTACCGCGTCGCGGCTCGCCCGCCGATCCGTTGATGAATTCGGAAAGCTCCTCGCGCCGCGCCATCGCGTCGCGGTAACCGAGCGCGATCAGCGCGCGGCAGTACGCGCTATCGAACAGCAGGTACGACAGCAGGTTCGATCCCGTGCTGCGCGTCGCGCCGATGCCGCGCAGGAAGAAGCGCACGGTACGCGGCAGCCGATGCGCAAAGCGCTGCGCGATCGGCTCGATATCCTCGGACGGCGCGATGACGAACGTCTCGACGTGCTTCAGCGAGACGCCGTGGCGCGCGCGCAATTCCGGCGGCATCACGCCGACGGTGCGATTGATCCGTTGCAGCCGCTCGAGGTCGACCTCGAGGCTGTCGAGGAAGATCGAAGACAGCACGTGTCCTGCGATCTGCGCCATCGACGGATAGTCCGTCGTCACGTGCCGCGGCGGCGCCGGCTTCGCCAGGCGGCCGACGGCGACGACGAGCACGCGATCGGCGCCCAGATGCAGCGCCGGGCTCACCGGCGCGATCTGGCGCATCGATCCGTCGCCGAAGAACTCGCGGTGGATGCGCACGGCCGGGAAGATGAAGGGGATCGCGCTCGAGGCCATCAGATGGTCGAGCCCGATCGAGGTCGGCACGCCCAGCCGGCGGGCGCGCGTCCACGGTTGCGCGGACGCGGCGCCCTCGAAAAACGTCACCGACTGCCCCGACGTGTAACCGGTCGCGTTCAGCGCAAGTGCGTACAGATCGCCGGACGCGATGTGCTCGGACAGCCGATCGAAGGCGAAACGCGACCGCAGCAGCTCGCGCAGCGGCGCATTGTCGAACAGGCAGGCCGGGTTCGAGCGGCCGAGGCCACCCAGCATCATCGCGGCGAGCCAGCGCGCACCGGTTGTGGCGATGCCCCACGGATCGGCGCGGTAGACGCGCGCCACCTCGAAGCTGCGCCACACCTGCAACAGGTCTCGCACGCCCTTGCGGAAGCTGCCGGCATTGCACGCGAGGGCAGCGGCGTTGATCGCGCCGGCGGACGTCCCGCACAGGATCGGAAACGGGCTGCCGTGACGCTGCGGCCAAACCTCGGCGACGGCGCGCAGCACGCCGACCTGGTACGCCGCACGAGCGCCGCCGCCCGTGAGGATCAGCCCGGTCTTGGGTGCCGCAGGGTCCATCGCACGCCGCCCTCCTGCCCCGTTGGGGACGCACAGCGGCACCACGCAATGGCCGTGCCAAGGACGATCGCGCGCGCTGTCTCGCCCGTGCACGGCGGGCGGACTCACCACCGGATCGTCCGACGCTGCCACGTCGCGTCCGGCGGCTACGCTGGTCGACATCAAAGGGGCGTGCTCTTCGACTCCAGCTCAGACTTTCACTTTTACGATGTCCATTTCTGCCGTGCGGCGCGACAGCAGCGACTACGATTGGCTACGTGGCCCATCTGCATGACTCATCAGAGTGGTGGTGGTCGGGCTTCGGAACGCACGCATGGGCCGAAAAGTATCGTGCCTATATCAAGAAGTGGAATAGTTAGTTTCTGGCCGCAAGCCGCAAACTCCAACTTCGCTACCACGTCGCTCGGTCGCAAAGAAAACTCGGCTTGGCATTACGCGCCGGCGGTGACAACCAAACGGCGACAGCATCGGCCAAGACCCGCGTGCAATCGGCGCCGTGTTTGACCCCGATCATGTCGGGATATCGGACGCGAGCGGACAATGATTTTGATCCCTTTCAGCCGGCCGCCGCGACAGTCGGCCGCGCGCCGGCGCCATTAGAAAGCGCCATGGCTGTCCATCCCGAGCGCAAGTCTCCCCGCAGCGAACGTCCTCGCGCGCTGCGTCCTTCGATCACCACGAAGTCGCGTGCGACGGCGAGCGCGAAACGCGCGTCGACGCGCTGGGTTTATGGGCTCGATGAAGGCAATGCGCGCATGAAGGACCTGCTCGGCGGCAAGGGCGCGAATCTCGCGGAGATGACGGCGCTCGGATTGCCGGTTCCGTCTGGTTTCGTCGTGACGACGCAGGCGTGCAACGCGTTTCTCGCCGCCGGCGCATTTCCGCCCGGGCTCGTCGACCAGGCGACTGCGGCGCTTCGCCGCATCGAGCTCGCGACCGGCAAGCGATTCGGCGACGCGCGCAACCCGTTGCTCGTCTCGTGCCGCTCCGGCGCGAAGTTCTCGATGCCGGGCATGATGGACACGGTGCTCAACATCGGCATGAACGACGAGGTCGCCGAGGGTCTCGCCGTGCTCGCCGGCGACCGCCGCTTCGCGCTCGACGCGTACCGGCGGCTCGTGCAGATGTTCGGCACCGTCGTGCTCGCAATCGCCGACGACCCGTTCGAGGTGGTGCTCGCGCAAGCGCGCGCACGTCGCGGTGTTGCGAATGATGCCGAGCTCGCCGTCGACGATCTCGATGCGATCGTGCGCGAATTCAAGACGATCGTCCGACGTGAGTCGGGACGTGATTTTCCGTCCGATCCTGCGACACAGCTCACGCTGGCGATCGAGGCGGTGTTCCGGTCCTGGAACGGCAAGCGCGCGATCGACTACCGCAACGCCGCGGGCATCGCGCACGACCTCGGAACGGCCGTCAATACTGTCGCGATGGTGTTCGGCAACATGGGCGCGCAATCGGCAACGGGTGTGCTCACGACGCGCAACGTGTCGACCGGCGAGCGCGCGCTCGAAGGCGACTGGCTCGCCAATGCGCAGGGCGAGGACGTCGTCGCCGGCATCCGCACGACGAAGCCGATCGCCACGCTTGCCGACGAAATGCCGGCGCTCTATCGCCAGCTCGCGAGACATTGCGCGAAGCTCGAGCGGCATTTCGCCGATGTGCAGGACGTCGAGTTCACGATCGAGCGCGGCAAGCTGTGGATCCTGCAGACGCGCAAAGCCAAGCGCACCGCGCAGGCGGCGGTTCGCATCGCCGTCGAGCTCGCGAACGAGCGACGGATCACGCGCGCGGAAGCGGTGCGCCGCGTCGCGCCGGAGCATGTCGATCACTTCCTGCATCCGCAATTCGATGGCGCGGCCAAACAGGCGGCCCGCGCACGCGCTGACCTGATCGCGACCGGGCTCAACGTGTCGCCCGGCGCGGCGAGCGGCATCGCCGTGTTCGACGCCGACACCGCCGAACGGCTCGCCCGCGAGCAGCGCAAGGCGGTCATCATGGTGCGCGCGGAGACGAAGCCCGACGATGTGCACGGCATGCTCGCCTCGCGTGGAATCCTGACGAGCCGCGGCGGGCGCACGAGCCACGCAGCGCTGGTGGCGCGCCAGTTCGGCAAGCCCGCGGTCGTCGGCGCCTCGATGATCAAGGTCGACGCCGAGCGACGCTGCTTCACCGTCGGCGACCGCACAGTGAATGAAGGCGACTTGGTGTCGATCGATGGCAGCACCGGCGAAGTGTTCGCCGGCGAGCTCGCGACCGTCGTTCCGGACGTGTCGGATCCGCACCTGATCAAGCTGCTCGGCTGGGCCGATGCCGTTCGCACGCTCGGCGTCTGGGCGAACGCCGATTACCCGCGCGATGCGGCTCGCGCCCGCGCGTACGGCGCGCAGGGCATCGGTCTCGTGCGCACCGAGCATATGTTCTTCGAGACCAACCGGCTGCCGCTGGTCCAGCAGATGATTCTTGCCCGCTCCGACGACGAGCGCGCCATGCCGCTCGCGAAGCTGCTGCCGTTCCAGCGCGACGATTTCGTCGGGTTGTTCAAGGCGATGGACGGATTGCCGGTGACGATCCGGCTGATCGATCCGCCGCTGCACGAATTCCTGCCGAGTCACGACGAGCTGTTGCGCGACGTGACCGAAATGGAGACGCGCGCACGGCTGTCCGAAGGCGAGCACGGCGCGGACGACGATCCGACAAGCCTCGCGGGTGCGCTGGCGTTCAAGCACAAGCTGCTTGCCGCCGTCGAGGCGGTGCGCGAGGCGAATCCAATGCTCGGGCTTCGTGGCGTGCGGCTCGGTATCCATCTGCCGGCGCTCGTCCGGATGCAGGTTCGCGCGATCATCGAAGCAGCGTGCCTGTGCGGGCGCGAAGGTTTGGACGTGCACCCGAAGATCATGATTCCGCTGGTCGCGCACGAGAACGAGCTCGCCGTCGAGCACGCGTTGCTCGACGCCGAAGCGCGCGCGGTCATGAAGGAGCAACAGACACGCGTGCGTTACGAGTTCGGGACGATGATCGAGATCCCGCGAGCGGCGCTCACGGCCGATCGCATCGCGCGGCACGCGCAGTTCTTCTCGTTCGGTACCAACGATTTGACGCAGACGACGTTCGGCATCTCGCGCGACGACGCCGAGACTGGCTTTCTGCGCGAGTATCTCGACAAGCGGATCCTGTCCGAAAACCCGTTCGCCACGATCGATCGCGACGGCGTCGGCAAGCTGATGCGCACTGCGGTCGCGCTCGGCCGCGGCACGCGTCCCGGGCTCGACATCGGCATCTGCGGCGAGCACGGCGGCGATCCGGCGACGATTGCGTTCTGCCACGACATCGGCCTCGACTACGTGAGCTGCTCGCCGTACCGCGTGCCGGTTGCGCGGCTCGCGGCGGCGCACGCTGCGCTCGCGGCGCGCGACGGCGGCCACTGACGGGCGCCGGCGCTACAATGGCCGTTCGGGGCCATGCGTCGCGGCAGTCCCGCGCTGCGGCCCGCGCCGACGGAGGTTCTAGATGGCAAGACGCACATTCATGCTGGCGGCCGCGGCAGCGCTCGCCGTTCCGCTCGTTCCCGCCTGGGCCCAGAAGAGCAAGGCGGCGAATAAGGTCGTCATGCAGGTGAGCGACGTCGAGCCCGCAAAGTGGAATCTCGCGCTCAACAACGCGCGCAATCTGCAGGCCGATCTCGGCCGCGACAACGTCGAAATCGAGATCGTCGCCTATGGCCCGGGACTTGGCATGCTGAAGGCCGATTCGGTCGTCGGCAATCGCGTTGACGAGGCGCTCGGCACCGGCGTGACGATCGTCGCGTGCGAGAACACGATGGCTGCACAGAAGGTCAAACGGGACGACATGCTGCCGAAGATCGGCTACGTCAAGGCCGGCGTCGTCGAATTGATGCAGAAGCAGCAGCAGGGCTGGGCGTACCTGCGCCCGTAACCGTCGAGAAAAAAACCCGGGCCGCGCGGCCCGGGTTTCGTCACAGCGCGTGCGAGCGAGTCACCCGCCGAGGTGCACCTGGTACTGCGCGCCGTTCGACAGCTTGCACGTGCCCGCGCCCTGATACGGCGTCGACATCCTGTAGGCGCACTGCATGTACGTGCCGTTCTGTCCGTACGCGTTCGCGACACCGCTTCTCTCATCGCTCGACACGCGCGTCGCCTCGCCGACGAGAATCTCGCCCTTGTAGTCGAGCTGGAAGCGGCCCTTGCCGTTCATCATGTTGGTGACCGTGCCGGCGAGCATGCCGATCTGCGTCGCGATATCGTTCGACGGGTAGAGGCGAGCCTGCAACGCGGTCGGCATCGGCGCGTTGGGCAACACGGGTGCAGGCGCTGCCACCGTCGCGCTGCGATAAGCGCTCGGCGCACCGACGACGCCCACGGGTGCGGGAACCGCAATCGCCGGATAACTCGGAGAACCATCCGGATTCATCGGAACGACGTAGCAACCCGTCAGCGCGAGCGGAATCGCCGCGATGGCGGCGCCACGCGTGAGGATGCGCAACATGGGAAGTCTCTTTCGCGAATGCGGGCACATGCCCGCGATCGCACGTTGCGCCTGTAGCGCTGCACGCGTAAAGCGATCGATGCGAAGTGTCGCCGCGTGCTACCGCACGTGCCGCCACGCGCTACCGCTTCGAGCCCGATTCGCTGCCGCCGATGCCGCGCGCGAGCACGCGTCACGGCCGGCACGCCGTCAGCGCCGTGGCGTCAGCGCGCGAGAATCCGCTCGATCCACTTGTCGAACGCGTCGAGGAACTTCACGACGAACTCGCGCGTCGAGTCGTTGACGATCGTGCCGTCGTCGCCGAACAGCTTCGCCGCGCTTCCGACGTAGGCCTCCGGCTGTGCGAGCATCGGGACGTCGAGGAACACCGCCATCTGGCGGAGATGGTGGTTCGCACCGAAGCCGCCGATGGCGCCGGGCGATACGCTCATCACCGCGCCCGGCTTGCCGCTCCACGCGCTCTGGCCATACGGCCTCGACCCGACATCGATCGCGTTCTTCAGCACACCGGGTACCGAACGGTTGTATTCGGGCGTGACGAACAGCACGGCGTCGGCACGCTTGATCCGGTCCTTGAAATCGCGCACCGGCTGCGGCGGATCCGCTTCGAAGTCGGCGTTGAACAGCGGCAGGTTACCGATCTCGACGATCTCGAGCGCAAGCGCCTTCGGTGCGAGCGCGATCAGCGCGTTCGCCATCTTGCGGTTGAACGAATCCTTGCGCAGGCTGCCGACGAGCACAGCCACTTGGCGGGGAGCGGGCATGGTCGACCTTTCACGATGACGGGTGGCGCATCGCATGCAGGCGACGCCACGTTGAAAAGACCGGCCCTCCCCGCCTTCGTTCGCTCTCGGCGCGTGCCGACTCGCAATAAATGATCGAGCGTCGCGGCGGCTAGTATCGCGCGCCGCGCTGCGCGCCCGGCGCGCGGCGCACGCGAAGCTCGGGCTTGAGCGCGAGCGTCCACTCGAGCTTCGCCGACGCGGCGCGCGTGAGGTCGACGTCGCGACGCGTCGCCTGCTCGTCGCCTTCCATCTGTGGATGCCAGACGCGCACAACGTAGGCGCGCGGCGGCAGATCCGCAAGGCGCGCACCGCCCGCCGGGTCCGTTTTGCCGAAGTACGGCGACTCCGACACGTAGATGTAGCCGACCATCCAGTCGTGGATGTTGCAGCCGAGCACGATCACGCCCGGCTTGTCGAACACGACCGGCTGCGCCGGAACGCCGGCGTACAACGGCAGCTCGAAGCGTTTCGCCGGCGAGAACGAATACACGTGATGACGCACGTTATCGTGATTCGGAAACGTGACCGGCGTACCGACGACGACGACCTTGACGACCGGCTTGAACTCCTTGTCGATCTGGTCGACCATTTCCTCGCGCGGATGCGCTGCGATTCGCCGCGCGCCATCGGCGGGCACGGCGACAACCACTGCATCCGCCACCGGGCGGCCGCGGCCATCGATGACGGTCGCGACGAGCGTCGCGGTCTGCGCGAACGCAGCCGACGAGACGAAGGCGAGCGTTGCAACGACAGCGCGAATCGACGTCATGGCGGCTGCGTCCATCAAAGGCGATACGAAAGCGAGATGCGCACGACGCGGCTGCGATAGTCGAGCCCTTCGGCGGCCCGTGTGCGCTCGTCCGCGTAGCCGCCGTTGATCGCCGCGCGCGACGACAGCGCCCACGACAGCGTCGCGCCCGCCGTCCAGGTCGTTCCTCGCAGCCGGTACGCATAAAGCTCATCGTCGCCGAACGCGCTGTCCTCGGCGATCGCATCCGATGCGCGGAAGATCGCGAAGCTTTGATGCGCAGTCGACTCGACATCCCCGCGGCGCACGGAAACGCGCGCGCCGAGCTCGACGTCGCCGGTCAACGCGTAGCTCGTGCGCCACCACGCACTGCGTCCGCGCAAGTCGAATACGTTGCCGGAGATTCCGGGCACCAGGGACTCGCTGTGGCGCTGCAGGCGGCGGTCGAAGCCGCCGCCGATCGCCGTGTCGAACGTCGCATCGAATCGGCGTCCGAGCTCGACATAGCCGTCGGCACGATCGCTGTCGCGCGGGTCGTCGCGGTAGACATCGCGCGAAGCCGCGAGCGCGACCGCCAGATACGGAACGTCCGATCCGACGCCAAGCTTGTGCCGGTAGAACGCTCGCACGCCGAGCGCGACATGTTCGAGCGCGCGATAGCGGCCGTACCGCTCGGCCGCAATGTCGGCGACAAGCGTTAGCGTGTCGCTGCTCGCGGGTACGAACGCGTATCCGAGCGAGCCGTATGCGGTCCACGCGTAATCGCCCCGGATCGCGTCGCCGTTCGCGGCGCGCGTGAGATTGCTGTCGTGGACAAGTCCCGCATCGCCGTCTACAACCCAGTCGGCGCGAGCCAAGCCGCACGCGATGAGTGCGCACAAGGCAACGCCGACGAGACCGGCGTGACGGGCGTACGAACGTCGTGTCATCGGATGCGGGACGAGCGCAGCGGCGCAGGCAAGAAATTTGCCTACCCTTGCCATGGACATTTCGGCATTCGCGCCGATTTCTACAGTGAGCCAAAGCGAGATCGAGAAAAAGTTACAAGTTTCTCCTACAACCAATTGAATTCATTCGTGATCGGCCATCAGAAACTCGAAGGATCCCCTGCGTCGGCTTGGCGCACCACGCGCGTTGCCATCCGGGCTTTGCGCCGCCTCAGCGTACCGGCATGTGTTGACGACTGCCTCGCTGCGGCAGGGCGCCGCTCGAACCGGCCCGCACGACGCGACAACGGGCTGCGTCGGGCCCCGGCGTGCGCGCCGCACGTGCGGCAGGACGTCGCATGACCTTTCCGCCGCTGCCGATCCATACGCTGCAGGCCCGCATCGTCGCGTTCATCGTGCTGTTGCTCTCCGTCATGCAGCTCGGCGGCTTTCTGCTCGTCAACACCGTCGGCGTGGCGGCCGCGCACAAGACGATCGGCGACGATCTGGTCGCCGGCGCTCGCGTGTTCGACCGGCTGCTCGAACAGAGCACGCAGCGCGTCGTGCAGGGCGCGACGCTGCTGTCGTCCGACTTCGCGTTCCGCGATGCGATCGCGACCGGCGACCTGCCGACGATCGAATCGGTGATCGCCAACCATGGTCGCCGAATCGACGCTGACGTGATGATGGTGATCGGCCTCGAAGGGCGCGTGATCGCGAACACGTTCGAGCCGGCGCGCAACGAGCCGTTCCCGTTTCGCGCGCTGCTCGCGCGCGCGCAGGCGTCGCAACAGGCCGCGGCAATGGTGCTGCTGGGCGGCAACCTCTATCGAATCGTCGTCGTGCCCGTGCTCGCGCCGTTGCCGATCGCGTGGGTCGCCGTCGGCTTCAGCGTCAACGACGCGCTCGCAGGCGACCTGCGCCGGCTCACGCGCCTCGATGTGTCGTTCGTGAGCCGCGAAGGCCGCAAGGCGTGGCGGCTGCAGGGCAGCACGCTGTCCGAGCGCGAGCAGATGGTGCTGCTGCGCGACTACGCAGCCGGCCGCTTCGCCGACAGCGACGCGCTCGGCAACGCGGTTCATGGTGAGGATGCCGTCACGCGGCTCGTTCCGTTGCCCGCCTCGGTCGACGGCACGGTCGTCGCCGTGCTGCAGCGACCACTCGCCGAAGCACTCGAGCCATTCCGCCGGCTGCAGCGGCAGCTCGTCACGATTTCGCTGGCGGCGCTCGCGATTGCGATCCTCGCAAGCCTGTTCATCGCGCGCGGTATCGCTCGGCCCGTGCGCGAGCTCGCCGCGGTTGCACGCCGCATCGCAGGCGGCGACTACGCGACGTCGCCGCCGTCGGCGCGCGACATGGAGATCAGCGACCTTGCCGCGGCGTTCCGCACGATGCAGCAGGGGCTCGCTTCGCGCGAATCGCGGATCATGGATCTCGCTTATCGCGACGAGCTCACCGGTCTGCCCAACCGCACGCTCTATGGCGACCGGCTCGAGCAGGCGCTTCGCGAGGCGTCCGCCGACGGCTCGTCGGTCGCGGTGCTGCTGATGGACATCGACCACTTCAAGTACGTCAACGACTCCCTCGGGCATCCGATCGGCGATCTGCTGCTGCGCGAAGTCGCCGCGCGCGTCGCGCAAGTGGTCACGCGCGACGGCGAAACGCTCGCGCGCCTGGGCGGCGACGAGTTCGCGCTGCTGCTGCGCGGCGCGGGCGTGGTCGAAGCGCGCGAGGCCGCCGCCAATGTGCTGCGCGCGCTCGAAACGCCGTTCACGCCCGCCGGTCACGTCGTCGACGTGCGCGCGAGCATCGGCGTCGCCGTGTTTCCGGAGCACGGCGACGAGCCGACGACGCTGCTCCGCCACGCCGACGTCGCGATGTATGTCGCAAAGCGCACGAACGTCGGCGCGCTCGTCTGGGACGACCGCTACGACCAGCACAGTCGCGACCGGCTGTCGCTGATGAGCGATCTTCGCAAAGCGGTCGACCGCGACGAGCTCACGCTCGTCTACCAGCCGAAGGTCGCGCTTAACGGCAGCCCCGAGCGGCACGTCGAGACGCTCGTGCGCTGGCAGCATCCAACGCGCGGCCTCGTGCCGCCGAACGAGTTCATTCCGTTCGCCGAGCAGACCGGCTACATCCGCGCCATCACGCAATGGGTGCTCGCGCACGCGGTTGCGCAATGCGTACAGTGGCGAGCCGACGGCCACGCGCTCAACGTGGCGATCAACATCTCGGCGCGCGACCTGATGGATGGCGAGCTGCCGGAGCGCTTCGCCGCGCTGCTCGCACGCCATCGCTGCGCGGCGTCCTGGGTGACGCTCGAGATCACCGAAAGCGCGATCCTCGACGATCCCGGCCACGCGATCGAAAACCTGAAGCGGCTGCACGCGCTCGGATGCCGGCTGTCGATCGATGACTATGGAACCGGGTACTCGTCGCTCGCGTACCTTCGCCGGCTGCCGCTGCACGAGCTCAAAATCGACCGCTCGTTCGTCGCGGGCATGACGCGCGATGCGAGCGATGCCGTCATCGTGCGTTCGACGATCGACCTCGCGCACAACATGGGTCTCAGCGTCGTCGCCGAAGGCGTCGAGGACGAAGCGACGCTCGAGCGGCTGCGCGCGCTCGGGTGCGACATCGCGCAGGGCTTCCTGCTGTCACGGCCGGTGAGCGCGGTCGAGATCGCCGCGCGCGCCGCGCAATCGACGTGGCCGCGCGCAGGCCGCGAAAGCGCCGGGCTGAGGCGCGTCGTCTAGCCTCGGGCGCCCGGCCGGGCGCCGCGTTACCATCGAGCGCGGGATCGACTCGATCCCCCGGTACGAGTGAGACTGTCGTCCCCGCGTACGCGGAAACCCAGTGTCGTTCGCCGCGAAGACACTGGATTCCCGCTTTCGCTGGAATGACGAGCCGAGTGTGTTGTCCGCATAGGATGCTTCCCAATCTCATCACGTTCGTGCGGCTGGCGCTCATTCCGGTCGTCGCGTACGCGCTCGCGACCCACGCCTATGCGCTTGCGCTGCCGATTTTCCTCGTCGCTGCGCTGAGTGACGCCGCCGACGGCTACATCGCGCGTCGATTCAATCTGACGTCGCGCCTCGGCGCCGCGCTCGATCCGATCGCCGACAAGCTCAATATGCTCGCGGCGACGCTGCTGCTCGCGTGGCAGGGCCTGTTGCCGATCTGGCTCGCGGCGGCGATCGTGCTGCGCGACGTCGTGATCGTTGCCGGCGCGCTCGCGTATCGTGCGAGGCTCGGTCATCTCGAGATCGCGCCGACGTGGCTTTCCAAGATCAACACGGCGATCGAGTTCGCGCTCCTGCTGCTCGTCATGGCGGCCGCCGCGGACTGGATCGACGCCGGCAACTGGATCGCGATCGCATTCGTGATTACCGGCACGACAGTCGTCGCGTCGGGCGTGCAATATGTATGGCTGTGGGGACGCAAGGCGCTGCGCGAGACTCGGTCGCGCTAGAATGCCGCGGCTGCCATGTCCGCTTATCCGAACCTTCTCGCGCCGCTCGAGCTCGGCTTCACGACGCTCAAGAATCGCGTGCTGATGGGCTCGATGCACACCGGCCTCGAAGAAGCGCCGGACGGGTTTGCGCGAATGGCGGCCTTCTACGCGGCGCGCGCACGCGGCGGTGTGGCGCTGATCGTGACCGGCGGCATCGCGCCGAATTTCGCCGGTCGGCTCGAGCCGCGCGCCTCGCAGCTGTCGTGGCCATGGCAGGTTGCGCGCCATCGGCTCATCACGGACGCCGTGCACGCCGCGGGCGGCAAGATCGCTCTGCAGATCCTGCACGCCGGCCGCTACGCCTACCACCCGCTCGCCGTCGCGCCTTCTTCGATCAAGTCCGCGATCAGCCCGTTCCGGCCGCGCGCGCTCACGCGATTCGGCATTCGGCGCACGATCGCTGCGTACGTGCGCTGTGCGCGGCTCGCGCAGCGCGCCGGCTACGACGGCGTCGAGATCATGGGCTCGGAGGGCTATCTGATCAACCAGTTCGTCGCGCCGCGGACGAACCATCGCGATGACGAGTGGGGCGGGCCGTTCGAGAACCGCATCCGGTTCGCCGTGGACATCGTGCGCAAGACGCGCGCTGCGCTCGGCCGCCCTTTCATCATCGTCTTCCGGCTGTCGATGCTCGATCTCGTCGACGGCGGCAGCACGTGGGAAGAAGTCGTCGCGCTCGCGCGCGCCGTCGAAGCGGCCGGCGCGACGATCATCAACACGGGCATCGGCTGGCACGAGGCGCGCGTGCCGACCATTGCAACGATGGTGCCGCGCGCGGCGTTCGCCTGGGTCACCCGGCGGTTGAAAGGCGAAGTGCGCGTGCCGTTGATCACGACGAATCGGATCAACGATCCCGCCGTCGCCGAACACCTGATCGCGCGCGGCGACGCCGACATGGTGTCGATGGCGCGGCCGCTGCTCGCCGATCCCGACTTCGTCGCCAAGGCGGCGGCAGGCGACGCCGACGCGATCAACACGTGCATCGCCTGCAATCAGGCGTGCCTCGATCACATCTTCGAGCGCAAGATCGCGTCATGCCTGGTCAACCCGTTCGCATGCCGCGAAACGCAATGGAGCGTCGCGCCGGCCGCGCATCGGCGCAAAGTCGCCGTCGTCGGCGCCGGTCCGGCCGGCATGGCGTGCGCGGCGACGGCCGCCGAGCGCGGACACGACGTCACGCTGTTCGATGCGAGCGAGGCGATCGGCGGCCAATTCAATCTCGCGCGGCGCATTCCCGGCAAAGAGGAGTTCGCTGAAACGTTGCGCTATTTCCGCACGCGGATCGCACGCGCAGGCGTTCGTGTCGCGCTCGAGCGCCGCGTCGGCGCGCCGGACCTGCGCGGCTTCGATGCGGTGATGCTTGCCACGGGCATCCTGCCGCGTACGCCGGCGATCCCGGGCATCGATCATGCGAGCGTGGCGAGCTACGCCGACATCGTGTCGGGACGCCGCGCCGCAGGCAGGCGCGTCGCGATCATCGGTGCGGGCGGCATCGGCTTCGACGTCGCCGAGCTGCTGACGCACGGCAACGCGCTGCGAAGCGATGCGCCGGCCGCCGCCCTGCCGGTCGATACCGCCGGCACGCGCAACGATCCGGCGCTCGACGCGTTCCGCGATGAATGGGGCATCGACGCCGACTACGCGCAGCGCGGAGGCGTGAAGCCCGCGTTCGACGCTGCGCCTGCACGCGAGGTGTGGCTGCTGCAGCGAAAGGGGTCGAAAGTGGGCGCCGGCCTCGCGAAGACGACCGGCTGGATCCGCCGCGCGCTGCTCAAGAAGCGCGGCGTCTCGATGCTCGCCGGCGTGGAGTACGTTCGCATCGACGACGCGGGTCTGCACGTCACGATCGATGGCGCGCCGCGCCTGCTCGCGGTCGATACGATCGTCGTCTGCGCCGGCCAGGAACCGCAACGCGAGCTCGTCGACAGGCTCGCCGAGATCGGCATCGCCGCGACGCTGATCGGCGGCGCCGATATCGCGGTCGAGCTCGACGCGAAGCGCGCGATCGAGCAAGGCACGCGCGTCGCGCTCGAGCTGTAGCGTTCTACGGCGGCGGCGCGAGCCCGCGCGTCGCGCTCCAGCCCGGTACCCTCGCTTCCATCGTCCGCACGATGTTGTCGGAAATGCGTTGCGCGAGCTCGGAGGACAGCGCGAGCGGCGGCGCTGTGTAGGCGAGCGCTTCGGTTGCGCGCTCGCGCGCCTTCGCGGACGTAGCGCCGGTCGAAAGCGCGATGAAGATGTCGGTCCGGTTGTTCACGTCGCCGACCGTCTGCGCGAAGAACGGCAAAAACGTCGAGCCGACGCTCGCGAGCCCCTGGTAGTCGCCGAGGAACAGCCCGTCGGCGACCGGTGCTGTCGCGAGGTCGAACGGCCCGGCCGCGCGTGCCTCGCGCCACACGAGACCATCCGTCGAGCGCGTGAGCCAGAAATCGGTGGGAAGCGTCGAGGCGCTCGGTGTGTCGCTGCGGAAGTCGTAATACGTGACGCCGTACGTGCCGTCGGCCGCGATCGACACCGCCGGCATGAACGCCGCGACGTTGAGATTGACGTTGATCGCCGCAGCAGGCGACCACGTCAACCCCCCGTCGACCGACCGCGAGAACGCGATCGCGTCACGCGCGCCTCCGGTAAAGCGCGCATCCTGCCAGACGACCGCGAGCGTGCCGTTGCGCCCGGCGGCGATCGAGCCGAGCGTCGTGCCGTCGCGCACACGCGCGCCGGTCTGCGGGTCGCGCGTGCCGACCGATTGCACCGCCGATACCGCCATCGGCGGCGACCACGTGACGCCCTTGTCCGACGAGCGCATCACGTACAACACCGCGTTCGCCGCTCCGATCGTGTTCAGGCGCGTAAAGAACAGCACGAGCGTGCCGTCGGGCAACACGACGATCTGGTTGTTGATCGTCTGCGTGCCCGCGCCAGGGTCGTAGATCGGCCGCGCCGGCTCCCATGTGGCGCCGCCGTCGATCGTGCGCGCGAAGTACGTCGGACCGGTAGCGACCGTCGTCAAGCGGTCCCAGACCGCGTAAACGTACCGCGAGTCGGTCGGATCGGCCGTGACCGATTCCTTGTCGTTGAAGAATGAAGCGCCGTCGCGAATGAGCGTCACCGCATCGCTCCAGCTGCGGCCGCCATCGGTCGAGCGGCTCGCGAGCACCGCGTTCGACGAGCCCGCCTGGAAGTTCTGGCCGTTGAACGCGATCGCAACCTGGTACGCGCTGCCGTCCGGCGCGAACGTCACCCACGGATCGCTCGCGCGTGCGTAGTCGCCGCCATTGGACGTCGTGCCCCCGCTGCAACGCGAGAACGCGACGAACGAGCGAGCCCAGGTGCGACCGCCGTCGAACGAAGCGCCGGTCGCAAGCGCGCGCGCCCCGCCGTTCGACCAGCGGTCCTGCTGCCATACGCCGACGAGATTCGCGCTGTTCTGCGGGTTGATGGCGAGATACGGCTCGACTTCGGCATTCGGGTAGTTGACACCCGTTGCCGGCACGCCGTCACATCCGGCAGCAAACGGCGACGCACTCGACGCGTGCACGGGCGCAACGTTGCCGACTGCTTCGATCGTGCACATGTCGACGGCGTCGGGACCGTAGCCTTCGGCGATGGAGCCGGCAGCGACCATGCGCGCCTTGATCGCCGCGTCGGTCGTGTAGCGATGGTTGGAATCCGCGCGCGCATTCCACAACCGGTAGACGGGGACGGTATTCGCGGGACACGCGCCGCTCGCCGTGTCGGGAAGCGCGATGTAGAACTCGGCCGCCGTTTCGAGCAGGTAGCCGCTGTAGTTCGGATCGACCGGTATCTTCGCGGCAACCGTCGCGCATTCGGCCGTCGACGCCGAGATGAAATGCGAGTCGCCGTGCTGCGGCGGGATGTAGTAGCGGCATGCGGGGCTCACGCCGGGACCGCCGAGCGCCTGGCTCGGGAACCCCTTGAAGCCGAGGCCGGTCCGCACCCAGCCAATCAGCCGGCCCGAATCGAGCGCGTCGATGTCGGGCGCGAGGCCGCTCACGAAATAATGGTCGAGCGTGCCGTTGTAGAACTCGACGACGGTGACCGGCAACGGTGGCACGTTCGCCGAGCGTCCGGCGAAATTGGTCGCGACATTGGCGATGACGCCGCTGCGACTCTGTGCATTGACGCCGTCGGTCGGCAGCGGCGGATACGCGAACGTGTCGAAGCCCGCATAGTCGAGCGTACCGCCGTCGGTTGCGATGAAACGCTGCGGCATCACGTAGTCGGGCGTGACGAGAGCGAGGTCGACGAAGCCCGGTGTGGCGATCAGCACGCGCTTGAGCGCGGTGTCGGCGCTCGGAAGATCGGCCGGGAACGTGAACGTCTTGATTACCGTGCCGTGCGTCATCGTCAGCGTGTGGCCGCCGAGATGGTTCTCGTCGCTTGCGCCTTGCGTCTCGTGCAGCACGACATACTGGATCGTGCCGTCGGCGTTCGAATAGATCTCCTCGATCGCGAACGTGTGGAAGCTCGCGCTCGCCGTGGTGGCGATCACCGCGAGGGTGACTGCGGCGAGCAGGCGCAGCATCGTCATTTCAGCTTCGGAGTTATCGCGTTGTCTTGAAGTGTGATGTTTTGCATTGTTGATCGATCACTGCGCGTGGAACGGCGATGCTACGCCGACATGATTGCGGGAGGAAGATGTCCGGTGCCCGAATCCGTGAACGGCCGGAGCTTGCGGGTACGTCCATTGAAAAATTTGCCGCAGCCGACACCTGCGCGTTCTTCGTCCACGCAACGTCCCGCGTCGGCGCGCGGTCGGCCGCGCAGGTGTTGCATTTGTGCACGCGAATATTCACGCGACTGCGCGTTGTTCTTGCGCCGTGCGCGGTGACGACGATAAGATGGCGTCACTCGTTCGAACCGGACGAGGTCGCAACTTCGAGGGACCGACAGCGCCATGAGCCATTGCCAATTCGATCCAACCCACACCGTGCCGGCGTTCGCCTGCGCGATGGGCATCGAACGCGCGATGCGCCGCGGCGCAATGCTGTCGCTTTCGTTGGTGCAGTTGGTCGTCGCAGCGCACCTGCTCGCCTGACCGGAATTCGTTCCGCCGGGCGAGCCGGCGGAACGATCGGAAGGCGCACTTCCTCTCCTCCGATGGCTCCGCCCGTTGCGGCGGTATCGACGTTGTCGCTGGCGCGAACGCGCCGTCACGAGCAAAGGAGGGCCCACGCATGAGCACGATGATCCGATTCGTATCCGACCTGTCGGTCGCGACGGGCGCCGGCATGCGCCTGCCCGCCGACCCATGCATTGCCGACATGCGCCGCCGTGGCGACACGACGAGGCCCGATCCCTGAAGCGGATCGAGCTTCGCGCAAAAGCCCGGCGTCGCGAGAAGGCACCGGGCTTTTTCATTGCCCGCTGCCGGAACGAGACGACAACGACGCATCCGAAATGAAACGACATTACGAAGAACCCGAGCGACCATGCAGGCGCGACGATCTCGAATTGATCCGCGCCGGGCGTGACGGCGTCTGGTGGCAGGCGCGCGACGGCATGCGCATCCGCCTTGCGGCGCCCGAGCAGCAACCCGTGGTGGAGCGCGCGCGGCTTTCGGTCGTCGCCGTGCTTCTTGCAATGATCGCGAGCGGCCGTGGACGGCCGTGAGCGGTGCAGTTTCCGCGCATCCGCGGAAAACGGCGATTTCGAGCACTGTGCGCGGTGCTCCCAGCCCACGATGGGGATCGCCGCCGTGCGCTCGCACACACGGTCAGTAGTCGCGGCACCCCGGCGGGGAAACCCGCCGGGCCCGTGGCGAAATGGAACGATTCGTGCAGAGGCCCGAAAATTTGGCACAATAGCGGATGGCCGTCGCGTCGCAAGCGCGAATCGGCCGGTAGCCGCCGCCTCTCGATTGGCGACGGCCGGAGAAACGAAACGATGGAGCCGCTGGTTCTTACCGTCGACATGGCAGGCCTGCCGCAGGCCTGGGTCGTGCTCGAGGAAGCCATTACGTACCACGCGAAGCAGATGGTCGCGTGGTCGGTCGGCCGCGAGGTGAAGGAATTCCGCGGCGGGTGGCAGCGCAACGGCGAGCGCTCGCGCATCTCGACCCGTTCGATCCTCGCGATCAAGGGCACCGGCGCGGGCGCGCACGCGCACGTTCCCGGTCTGACCAACGCGATGCTGTTCGCGCGCGACCGTCACCTGTGCGCCTATTGCGGGCGCCGGTTCATGTCGCGCGATCTTTCACGCGACCACGTGGTTCCGGTCTCGCGCGGCGGTCGCGACGCCTGGACGAATACGGTCACCGCCTGCCGTGCGTGCAACACGCGCAAGGGCAACCGCACGCCCGATCAGGCGAAGATGATGCTTCTGTACGTGCCGTATGCCCCGAGCCGCCACGAGCACTTCATCCTGCGCAATCGGCGAATCCTCACCGACCAGATGGAGTACCTGCTCGCCGGCGTGCCGAAATCGAGCCGGCTGCATGTGCCGCTCGATGCCGTGCTGAGTTAGCGTCGGCCCCCTTCCCTCGCTCGTACGGGCTCGGCGCTTCGCGTCCGGAGCCGCTCATCCGTTCAACAACGCCGCGCCGCGTACGCCGCTCGAGTCGCCATGCACCGGCCGCGCGAGTTTCGTGTCGACCCGGTCCGAGAAGACCCAGGCGCTCCACTGCCGCGGCACGTTGTCATAGAGCCGCTCGACGTTGGATAGGCCGCCGCCCAGCACGATGATGTCGGGATCGAGCAGATTGATGACGTGCGCGAGCGAGCGCGCAAGCCGCTCCCCGTAACGCTCGAGCGTCGCCTCGCACGCCGCGTCGCCTGACAGCGCGCGCTCGGCGATCTGATCGGCCGCGAGCGCGACACCCGTTGCGCCACGATGATCGCGCTCCATCGCCGGACCGGACAGGAACGTCTCGATGCAGCCGTGCTGCCCGCACCAGCACGCGGGTCCCGGCCGTTCGTCCTCGGCAGGCCACGGCAATGCGTTGTGGCCCCATTCGCCGGCGATGCCGTTCGCGCCGTCGAGAAGCCGTCCGCGCGCGACGATGCCCCCGCCGACGCCGGTGCCGAGAATCACGCCGAAGACGACGTTAGCGCCACGGCCCCCGCCGTCGGTCGCCTCGGACAGCGCGAAGCAGTTCGCGTCGTTCGCGATCGCAATCGGGCGTGCGAGGTGCCGCTCGAGATCGCGCCTGATCGGCGTGCCGTTGAGCCACACTGAATTCGCGCCGCGCAAAAGCCCCGTTACGTGCGACAGCGACCCCGGTGTGCCGACGCCGACGCTCGCCGTACCGGGCGCAAGTCCGAGCGCAGCTTCCGCTTCGCGCACGAGTGCAGCGATCGCGTCGAGTGTCGCTTCGTAGTCGCCGCGTGGCGTCGGCACGCGACGGCGGACGACTTCGCGGCCGGCGGCATCGAGTGCGACGAGCTCGATCTTCGTGCCGCCCAGATCGATGCCGAAACGAATGCGCTGCGAAGACATCGCGTGAACGCCATTGGCCAAAGCCGTGATCGTAACGCGTGAAGAGCGCAGTAGAATGCGCCCGACCGTGCCCCGGCGGGCACGGCGCCCCCGGAGCTTGCCATGGTCTGCTTTCCCCGTCCGCATCGGCGCCGTCCCCGCATCGCCGCCGCAGCGTGCGCGCTCGTCGCGACGCTGTTCACCGCGTGCGCTTTCGCGCAACTGAACCTCTACTGCAGCTCGCCCAACACCGCGTGGTGTCAGGGGATGGCTATCGGCTTCGAGAAGGCCGCCGGCGTCAAGGTCGCCGTCGTGCAGAAGGCGACCGGCGAAATGCTTGCGCAGGTAAAAGCCGAAGCCGCCAATCCGAAGGGCGATGTCTGGTGGGCGGGCGCGGCCGACTCGTATCTGCAGGCCGCCGAGGAAGGGTTGCTCGAGACGTACGCGTCACCGAATGTCAAGGACCTGCACCCCTGGGCGCAACGGATATCGACGCTGTCGGGCAATCGGGTGTCGGGTGTATACGGCGGCATCCTTGCGCTCGGCTACAACACCGAGCTCGTCGCGAAGAAGAGGCTGCCGCTGCCCAGATGCTGGAAGGACCTGTCCGATCCGGTGTACAAGGGCGAGCTGATGCTCGGCAATCCCAACTCGTCGGGGACTGCCTACCTGATGCTCGCGACACTCGTGCAGGTGTTCGGCGAGGACGAAGCGTTCAAGTACATGAAAGCGGTGCACCCGAACGTGAGCTCGTATGCGCGCTCCGGTATCGGGCCGATGACCTCGGTGAAGCGCGGCGAGATCGCGATCGGCAGCACGGTGCTGCACGGCGTGATCAACGACATCGTCGCCGGCTTCCCGGTGCGTCCGGTGCTGCCGTGCGAAGGCGTCGGCTACGAGGTCGGATCGATTGCGATCATCAAGGGTGCGCGCAACCTCGACAACGCCAAGCGGTTTGTCGACTGGGCGCTCACCGTCGAAGCACAGAAGGTCGGCCTCGACGTGAAGGAGTACGCGATCCCGACCAACCACAGCGTGCCGCTGCCGCCGCAGGTGCCGAACCTCTCCGAGGTCAAGGTGATCAACTACGACTTCGCGAAGTACGGCGCGAGCGACACGCGCAAGCGGCTGCTCGAGCGTTGGGAGAAGGAGATCAATCAGGCGACGCGATGAGTGTCATTCCGAGCAAAGCGAGGAGTGTCATTCCGAGCGCAGCGAGGAATCTGCTGTTACGGCGAAAAGCAGATCCCTCGTCACTGCGTTCCTCGGGATGACATAGTGCGACGAGCTGCATCGCTTCTCCGATGACATGATGCGATGAGGAGTGACCGACCCGTCGCGTTCTGGATCGCGGTCGGTGCCGTCGGCTTCGCGCTCGTTCCGTGGTACGCCGTCGACGACGGCGTGCTGCATTTCGGCTGGATGGCGAGCTTCGCGAGCCGCGAGCACGCGCCAGCATTGTGGCAGGCGCTCGCGCATGGACGATGGTGGCTGCTGCCGCTCGGCGCGCTGCTCGCGCTTGCCGCGCTCTCGGGCTTGCGTCTACCGGCACGACATCGCGCGAATGCTCTGATCGCGATCGGCGCAACTGGGTTCGCGTACTTCCTTGCGCAGGGGTTTGCCATCGGTCCGAGAGGTTGGACGTTCGCCACGCACGCGTTGCCTGCGCTCGCGCAAGGCCAATCCGGCATCGGGCTCGGGGCAGCCTCGGTCGGCGCGTCGTTTGCGATTATCGCGGCGATGGGACTGGCCGCCCGCGGATATTTCAACGGCGACCGCTTCGTCGCGGGCAGCGTCGTCGCGGTGACGACGCTGGTTGCACTGTTCACGTTCTATCCGGTGCTTCGAATCCTCGCGTCGGCGTTCGAGGACACGACGGGCGCCGTTTCGGCCGCCTCGTTCGCCGTTCGCGTCGCGAACGACAAGATCTGGGGTCTCGCCTGCATCACCGGAAGCGGTCGCTGCGGCGTCGCGTGGAACACGCTCGCGCTTGCCCTCGCCTGCGCATTCGCGTGCACGGCGCTTGGTCTCGCGTTCGCGCTGGTCGCCGCGCGCACGCGCTTTCGCTACAAGCGCCTGTTGCGCGCGCTCACGATCCTGCCGATCGTCACGCCGCCGTTCGTCATCGGGCTGGGGCTGATCCTGATCTTCGGCCGCTCCGGGCTCATCAACCAGTTCATCGAGTGGGCGTTCGGCGTCGAGCTCGGCCGCTGGATCTACGGCATGCAAGGCGTGCTGCTCGCGCAGGTCTTCGCGTTCACGCCGATCGCGTTCCTCGTGCTGATCGGCGTCGTCGAGGGCGTGTCGCCGACGCTCGAGGAAGCTGCGCAGACGCTTCGCGCCGATCGCTGGCGCACGTTCGTCGACGTGTCGCTTCCGCTGATACGGCCGGGGCTCGCCAACGCATTCCTCGTGAGCTTCATCGAGTCGATCGCGGACTTCGGCAACCCGATCGTGCTCGGCGGCAGTTTCAACGTGCTGTCGACCGAGATTTTCTTTTCGTTCGTCGGAGCGCAACTCGACCAGGGCCGCGCGGCCGCGCTTGCGATCGTGCTGCTCGCGTTCGCGCTCGCCGCCTTCTTCGCGCAACGGCGGCTGCTGGGCCGCCGTCTTTACACGGCAATCGCAGGCAAGGGCGATGCGGGACTCGCCACGCCGCTACCGGACGGCGCGCGACGTCTGTGCTACGCGCTCGCCGTGCCGTGGGTCGTGTTGACCGTCGCCCTCTACGCGATGACGGCGGCCGGCGGCTTCGTCCAGACGTGGGGCCGCGACTACACGCCGACGTTGCGCCACTACGTCAATGCGTTCGGCATCGAGCAAGGGCCGCACGGCTTGATCTGGACCGGTGCGGCATGGACATCGTTCTGGACGACGATCGAGCTGTCCGCGATCGCCGCGCCGCTCACCGCCGCGCTCGGCATCCTGTCGGCGTATTTGCTGACGCGCCAGCGCTTCGCCGGCCGCGACGCATTCGAGTTCGGCACGCTGCTGTCTTTCGCGATTCCCGGCACGGTGATCGGCATCGCGTACATCGTGGCGTTCAACGTGCCGCCGATCGAGATCACCGGCACCGGCGTCGTGCTCGTCGTCTGCTTCGTCTTCCGCAACATGCCGGTGGGCGTTCGCGCCGGCATTGCCTCGATGACGCAGATCGACCGCAGTCTCGACAAGGCGTCGACCACACTCGGCGCGCGCGGCTTCACGACGCTTCGCCGCGTGATCCTGCCGCTGCTCTCGCCCGCGATCGTCGCTGCGCTCGTCTACAGCTTCGTTCGCGCGGTGACGACCGTATCGGCGGTGATCTTCCTCGTGTCGGCACAGTACGAGATGGCAAGCACCTACATCATCAACCGCGTCGTCAACGGCGACTACGGCATCGCGATCGCCTATTGCTCGGTGCTGATCATGCTGATGCTGGTCGCGATCGCATTGATTCAGTGGGTCGTCGGCGAGCGGCGGCTCGGCCGCCGCGCGGGACCTCCTAAAGCCGCGCCGATCCCGACGGTCGAGCCGGTGCTCGCACCCGGTGCGCCGTCATGAGGATGCACGCGGCGTCGATCGAGCTTCGCCATGTCGGCAAGCGCTACAGGGACGTCGTCGCGGTCGACGATGTTTCGTTCGCCATCGCGGCCGGCACGCTGGTCACGCTGCTCGGGCCTTCCGGATGCGGCAAGACGACGATCCTGCGCATCATCGCGGGCCTCGAGCAACCGACGATGGGTACCATCGCGATCGGCGGTGTCGACGTCACCGACGTTCCCGCCGCCTCGCGCGACGTATCGATGGTGTTCCAGAGCTACGCGCTGTTCCCGCACATGAGCGTGCGGGAAAACGTCGGGTACGGGCTCACCGTCGCGAGGCTCGCGCGCGTCGAAGTCGAAACGCGAACCGGCGTGGCGCTCGAGACGGTCGGCCTGACCGGACTCGGCGAGCGGCTGCCCTCCGAGCTCTCCGGCGGCCAGCAGCAGCGCGTGGCGGTAGCCCGCGCGCTCGTGCTCGAGCCGTCGGTGCTGCTCTTCGACGAGCCGCTGTCGAACCTCGATGCGCGGCTGCGCCGGCAGATGCGCGACGAGATCCGCGACCTCCAGCAACGGCTGGGCCTCACCGTTGTCTACGTCACGCACGACCAATCGGAAGCGCTCGCTGTTTCCGACCGGATCGTCGTCATGAACAAGGGGACGATCGCGCAGCAGGGTGCGCCGCGCGAGCTCTACACGCGGCCGGCGGATGCTTTTGTCGCGGGCTTCATCGGCGAGACAAACCGCGTCCCGGCCACACTCGTGCGTCGCGATGGGACTGTCGGTGAGGTGACGCTCGGGCCGCTGACGCTCGAGCTTGCGCATCGCGGGCTCGCGGAAGGACCAATCGAGCTCGCGATCCGTCCGGAGGCGATCGAGGTGCGCGCGCCGGGGACGACATCGCTTGCCGGCACCGTAACGAAGGCCGCTTATCTCGGCAGCGTAATGGAGTACACGGTCGATACGGACATCGGTGCGCTGTTCGTCGTCGACCGCAACGTCGCGCGTCCGTTGGCGCGAGGCGCCGCCGTATCGATCGCATTCGAGATGAATGGCGTCGTCGCGCTTCCCGCGAGCGAACGAAGGTGACGGTTGACGGTTACGGTGGCGTGCAGAACACCGCGCCTTCGAGGAGCCACCCTTCGCCGACCATGCGCGCGATCTCGCTGTGGCTGGTGAGGAAGCGGTGGTTCGCCTGCCCGCCCATGCCGTTGTTGTACAGGCGCCAGACTTCGCTGTGCCCAACCGGACAATCTTCGGCGAACGGCAGCTCGGCGTTGAACGCAATTGCCTCGAACCTCCAGTGCGGATCGTTGATCCTGAGCGCGCACTCGTCGGGATTGATCGTGTAGAAGTGCGAGTTCGGACCGATGCCCGGCGTGCCGAAGAAGCGGCACGCGGGAAGCCCGTGCGCGGTGTTGCGTATCCATGCCTTGAACTCGAAGCCGGTGCGCCGCCACCCGGGCGGGATGCCCGCGTCGAGCGCCGCCGCTTCCTCCGGAAATCCCGTGATGAAGTAGTGATTGAGGCTCGCGTTGTAGTACTCGACCACGGTCGTCTCGTCATCGATCGGCGGCGCCGGCGCGTTGTAGTCGAGCAGCAGCACGTCGGTGCCACCGCCTGCGACTTGTACCATCCGCTGCATCGTCGCGCGCGCGCCGCGATCGCCCGCCACGTGCGCGTCGAGGAACTGCAGCGACCACGTGAAGATGTCGCCGGTGCTCGGAATGTCGAACCCGTGAGTCACCCCTGCCAGCGTGACGAACTCGCGCGTGTTGGTGAGGCGGATCATCGCCTGCCTCGTCGTCACGAGCGGCGCCGTCGTATCGTTGGTCCCCGCGATGGCGAGGAATGGCAGCGTCACGCCGTCGACTCCAGCCTGGTCGCGGCCGAACGACGGGAAGAAGGGCTGCCCGAAATACGGCACGTAGCCCACTCCGCCCATCACCCGGCGATCGAGGATCACCTGCTTCGATGAGAGCCCGAAACTGTCGGTGAGTCGCGCGCCGGCGAGCAGCATCACTGCTTCGCCGCCGAGGCTCGCGCCGAAGGCGCCGATGCGCGATGGGTCGACGCGGTCGCGCCAATTCGGATCCGACAGCACGACATCGAGCGCGGCGGAGAGCGCGAGCGGACGTACCGCCTGCATCGCCGTGTAGTCGCGGAAGTACAGCAACAGCTGGGCGACGTCGCCGAGGTCGTTGATCGAGAGATTGGCGAAGCGCGGATCGCCGTGGAACGGCGCGACGACGACGTAGCCCCAGCTCGCGAACACGCCGAGCGCCGTGATGTACTCGCTCGAGATCGGGCTGCCGCGAAAGCCGTGCGAGAACAGCAGCAGCGGGAAGCGAGTCGTCGCGTCGGGCCAGATCGGCGAGTCGCCCGCGTGCAGCATGTGTGGAATCGCGAGGCCGCTCGGCAGCGCGAAATCGGGCCGCGGATTGTTCGGCGCCGTCGGCGCGCAAACGATCAGCGTCTGCACGACGGTGCTGCCCGCGAACGAGCTGAAGAGCTCGCCGTCGTTCGGCAGCGACAGATTCGCGGTCGGCGTACTCGCCGGCTCGGTCAGAAGCTCGGCGATGTAGTGGCCGTTGACGCCTTCCCAGTAGTTCTGCGCGATCGCGCCCGGCGCAACACGCGAGAAATCCTGCGCGAGATCGCTGCACTGGACGACATACGGACCGGGGAGCGGCCGTGCCGGAATGATCGCGAGCGAATCGGCGAGAGCGGTGCCGGCGAGCGCGAGCGCCGCAGCGGCGATGGACAACAAGGTGACGAGACGTGAACGCATGGCGCGAAGCTCCCAACGGGCGCGACGCGCCCCACGGAGCATTCGATTGCGGAAGCCGTCGTCGGTTCTGCGACGACGCCGAGGTGTCGGGAAGCGACGACGCTAAAACTGCTCGGCGGACAACGCGAGCGCCGATTCGCCGCCGTGGACGACCGAGCGTGCGAGCGCGGGCGCCTGCGGCAGCAGATTATCGGCATAGAAGCGCGCGGTGACGAGCTTCGCGCGCAGGAAGCGAGCATCGCCGGTGCCCTCTCGCAAATGGCGCGCCGCAACGAGCGCCGCGCGGCCGAGCTGCCAGGCGCCGACGACGATGCCCCACAAGCGCAGGTAAGGCACGGCGACCGCGTGCGCATCGCGCGGCTTCTCGCCGTACGCGGGAACCATCCAGTCGATCGCGCGCGAAAGCGCATCGGCGCTCTCGCCCAACGCGGCGCCGATCGGATGCAGCGATGCGTCGGCGTTCGACGTGAGCTCGAGCGCAACCTTGCGAATCTCGGCGACGACTGCGCGCGCCGCGGCGCCGCCATCGCGCGCCGTCTTGCGGCCGATCAGGTCGTTCGCCTGGATGCCAGTCGTGCCTTCGTAGATCGTCGTGATCCGCGAATCGCGTAAGTGCTGCGCGGCGCCGGTTTCCTCGACGAAGCCCATGCCGCCGTGAACCTGCAAGCCGAGTGAGGCGATCTCCTGCGCCATCTCGGTCGAGTGGCCCTTGACGATCGGAATCATCAGGTCGACGAAGCGCTGGTGGTGCATGCGCGCGTTCGCATCCGGATGGCGGTTTGCGTTGTCCATCGCCGCCGCGGTGACGTACGCCGTCGCACGCATCGCCTCCGTATAGGCACGCATCGTCATCAGCATCCGGCGGATATCCGGGTGCTCGATGATCGGACCGCTCGCTGCGCCTTTCGCAAGGCCGACGGGCCTGCCCTGCACACGCTCGCGGGCGTACGCGACCGCGCGCTGGTACGCACGCTCGGCGATACCCACGCCCTCCATGCCGACGGAAAAGCGCGCGAGGTTCATCATCACGAACATGTACTCGAGGCCGCGATTCTCCTCGCCAACGAGATAACCGATCGCGCCGCCGCGGTCGCCGTACGCCATCACGCACGTCGGGCTTGCGTGGATGCCGAGCTTGTGCTCGATCGATACGCATTCGACGTCGTTGCGCGCGCCGATCGAGCCGTCCGCGTTGACGAGGAACTTCGGGACGACGAACAGCGATATGCCCTTGACGCCCTCGGGTGCGTCGGGCGTGCGCCCGAGCACGAGATGGACGATGTTGTCGGTATAGTCGTGCTCGCCGTACGTGATGAAGATCTTGTTGCCGTAGACCTTGTACGTGCCGTCGCCCTGCGGCACCGCGCGCGTACGAACCGCCGCGAGATCGGAGCCGGCCTGCGACTCGGTAAGGTTCATCGTTCCGGTCCACTCTCCGGAGACCATCTTCGGCAGGAACGTGCGCTTGAGCTCGTCCGACCCGTTGCGCTCGATCGCCTCGATCGCGCCTTGTGTGAGCAGCGGGCACAGATCGAACGCCATGTTCGACGAATGCCACATCTCCTCGACGGCGGTCGCGACGAGATGCGGCAACCCCTGACCGCCGAATTCGGGGTTCTTGTTGAGGCCGTTCCAGCCGTTCGCGCAGAACTGCTCGTACGCATCCTTGAACCCCGTCGGCGTGCGAACCGTGCCGTCTTCGTTGCGGCGCGAGCCTTCGCGGTCGCCGGAGATGTTGAGCGGATCGAGCACGTTGGTCGCAAACTTCGCCGCCTCCTCCAGTACCGCCGCGACGACGTCGGGATCGGCTTCCTCGAAACCGGGAAGCTTCACGACCTGCGCGAGTCCTGCCAGCTCGTTCATCACGAACTGCATGTCGGCAAGCGGCGCCTTATATGTGCTCATGATGACGGGTCTCTCAGCGGCCCAACTCGGCCGTCAGCTCGGGAATGATCTGGAACAGATCGCCCACCAGCCCGTAGTCGGCGACCTGGAAGATCGGCGCCTCCGGATCCTTGTTGATCGCGACGATGACCTTGCTGTCCTTCATGCCGGCGAGATGCTGGATCGCGCCCGAAATGCCGACTGCAATGTAGAGGTCGGGGGCGACAATCTTGCCGGTCTGGCCGACTTGATAGTCATTCGGCACGTAGCCGGCATCGACCGCCGCGCGCGACGCGCCGATCGCGGCATTGAGCTTGTCGGCGAGCGCCTCGAGCAGCTTGAAATTCTCGGCGCTCGCGAGCGCGCGTCCACCCGAGATCACGATTCGCGCACTGGTGAGCTCCGGCCGATTCGACTTCGTGAGCTCCTGGCCGAGCACTTTCGAAAGCCCGAGATCGGGCGCCGCGGCGAGCGTCTCGATCGCCGCGCTGCCGCCTTCGGCCGGCGCGGCGTCGAACGCGGTGGCGCGCACGGTGAGGACCTTGATCGGATCCTTCGACTGCACGGTCGCGAACGCGCTGCCTGCATAGATCGGCCGCACGAACGTGTCGGGCGTCTCGACCGTCATGATTTCGGACACCTGAGCGACGTCGAGCAGCGCGGCGAGGCGCGGAGCGACGCTCTTGCCGAAGCCGGTCGCCGGCGCGACGACGTGCGTGTATCCGCCCGCCTTCACCGCGTCGTGCGCCGTCGCGGCCATGTTTTCGGCGACAAGGCCGGCAAGATGCGGCGCGTCGGCGTGCAGCACCTTCGCAATGCCGGCGATCTTCGCTGCCGCCTGCGCGGCCGCGCCGGCGTTGCTGCCGGCGACGAGAATGTCGACGTCGCCGCCGATCTTCGCGGCCGCGGTCACCGCATGCAGCGTCGCGCCGTTGATGCGCGCGTTGTCGTGCTCGGCGAGAACGAGCGTCTTCATCTCATTGATCCCAAGTTGGATCGTCCGGCGCAAGGCTTGCCGTCATTCCCGCGAAAGCGGGAATCCAGCGTCTTTGCCAAACGACACTGGGTCCCCGCCTTCGCGGGGACGACGAATGGTTGAAATCGCTTCGTGATCATCATTGGATCACCTTCGCTTCGTTCTTGAGCTTTGCGACGAGCTCTTTCACGTCGGCGACACGCCCGCCTCCCTTGCGCTTCGCCGGTTCGACCACCTTCAGTATCGCAAGCCGTGGCGTGACATCGACGCCGAGCGCATCCGGCTTCAGCGTCTCGAGCGGCTTCTTCTTCGCCTTCATGATGTTCGGCAGCGTTGCGTAGCGCGGCTCGTTCAACCGCAGGTCGGTGGTCACGACGGCCGGTAGCTTGATTTCCACCGTCTCCAGACCGCCGTCGACTTCACGGCGCACCGTCGCCTTGCCGTCGCCGATGTCGAGCTTCGAGATGAACGTCGCCTGCGCCCAGCCGAGCCGCGCGGCGAGCATCTGCCCGGTCTGATTCGCGTCGTCGTCGATCGCCTGCTTGCCGGCGATGACGAGTTGGGGTTGTTCCTTGCGCGCGACCGCTTCGAGCAGCTTCGCCACCGCGAGCGGCTGCAGATCGGCGTCGGTTTCCACGAGGATCGCGCGATCGGCGCCGATCGCGAGCGCCGTGCGCAGCGTCTCCTGGCACGCGATGAGGCCGCACGAGACGACGACGACTTCGGTCGCGACACCCTTCTCCTTCAGCCGCACCGCTTCCTCGACGGCGATCTCGTCGAAGGGATTCATCGACATCTTGACGTTCGCCGTATCGACACCCGTGCCGTCCGGCTTGACCCGCACCTTGACATTGAAGTCGACGACGCGCTTGATCGGTACCAGAATTTTCATGGCGGACGCCAAAATGGAAGAGCAGACCATTTTAGCACCGCGCACCCGGCGTCCCGCTGTCGGCGCGACGACCGTCGTCATTGCCGGCAGCGCGTTTCAGCCGGCGGTGGTACCGATCGGAATCACGCGGTCCGGCGCGAGCGGCGCCGGCACGCGGTGCGCAACGAAGACGATCGTCACCTTGCCGCGCAGCCGCGCGATCGTCGCGGCGATCTCGTCGGCGATCGCGTTGTCGAGGCTCGCCGTCGCCTCGTCGAATACCAGCACGCGCGGGCGCTTGAGCAGCGCGCGTGCGATCGCGATGCGCTGCTTCTGCCCGCCGGACAGCCCCGCGCCACGCTCGCCGACGTCGCTGCGATAGCCGTCGGGCAGCGCTTCGATCACGTCGTGGATACCGGCGAGCTTGCACGCTTGCACGGCCATGTCGAAGGTGGCGAGCGGATTGGCGAGCAGCAGGTTGTCGAGGATCGTTCCGGCGAACAGCGTCGTTTCCTGCGGTACGACGCCGAACGCGGAGCGAAGCTCGTTCGCGGCGAGATGGCGCGTGTCGCGGCCGTCGATCAGCACCTGCCCTTCCGTCGGCCAGACGAACCCTTGCAGCAGCTTGGTCAGCGTGCTCTTGCCCGCGCCGGACGGGCCGGCGACGACGACGCACTCGCCCGGCGCAATCGCAAGGTCGAACTTGCGCAGCACATAGGGGCGCTCGCGCGCATAGCGAAACGCCACGCCTCGGAACTCGAGCCGGCCGGCGCCCGCGGCGGTGCGCGCGGGCGCAAGCGTCCAGGGCTCGGCCGGCGCGTCCATGATGTCGGCGAGCCGGCGCACGGCGATCGTCGCCTGCTGGAACTGCTGCCACAGCCCGGTGAGCTTCAACATCGGCTGCGCGACGCGGCTCGCGAACATCTGGAACGCGACGAGCATGCCGACGGTGAAGTCGGGCCCGCGCATCACGAGCCATGCGCCGGCACACAGGATCGCGGCCGTCAGCAGCTGCTCGAGCCCCGCCGCGATCGTCTGATACGTGTTCGCGAGCTGCCGCGTCGTGAAGTTCGTCTCGAGATACGTTCCGAGCAGCGACTCGTACGTGCGCTCGAGCTGCGGCTCCATCGACAACGACTTGACCGTCTCGACACCCGCGACGTACTCCGTGACGAACGCCTGCTGACGCGCGCCCGCCATGAACTGCTCGTTCAGGCGCCGCTGGAAAGGCGGTGCGAACGCAAGGCTCAGCACGACGACGAGCACGAGGACCGCGAGCGTGATCATCGAAAGCACGACGCTGTAGAAAAACATGAAGGCGAGGAACAGCGCGAGAAACGGAACGTCGAGCACGAGCGTGATCGTGGCACCCGCGAGGAAATCGCGAATCGTCTCGACGCCGTGCAGCCGCGCAGCCAGCACGCCCGTGGGGCGTCGCTCGAAATAGGCGAGCGGCAGCCGCATCAGATGACGGAACACCGCTGCGCCGAGCACGGCATCGACGCGGTTGCCGGTGTGCGTGACGAGGTACTGGCGGATCCAGCCGAGCGCCGCGGAAAAGACGACTGCGACGGCGAGCGCGGTCGCGATCACCGCGAGCGTGCTCATCGTCTGATGGACGATCACCTTGTCGATCACCACCTGGCTCGCGAGCGGCATGGCGAGCCCGATCAATTGCACGGCGAGCGAAGCGATGAGCACGTCGCGCCAGATGCGCCGGTGCTTCATCAGCTCGGGGACGAACCATCGGAAACCGAAGCCGGCCGGCGGCGCGACCGTCGCATCGAGCGCATCGGACGCGCCATACGCCGGGGCGGGCGCGGCGACATCGATCGCGTAGCCTGAATACTCGACGGCGAGCGCATCGGCGGTCATGACGACCGGTTCGTTGCTGCCGGCTTCGAACAGCAGCCGGCGCGTCGCGTCCGCCTGCACGAGCAACGCGAGCCTGTGCATCGGCGCAGCGCCGTCGGACGCGCGCGGCACCAGCACGATCAGGCACGGCAGCACCGAGCGCGCGAGATCGGCGCCGCCTCGAATCGCGAGCCGCGCGGTGAGTCCCGACGCGCGCAGCAATTCGACGAGCGTCACGGCGCTGTGCGGCGGCGGGAAGCCTTGCTGAACCAATGCGCTGTCGAACGGCCGCCGATGCAGATTGCACACGCTTCCGGCCGCCCACAGCACATCGCGGGGCGAAAGCGCGATCTCGGGTGCGCAAGCGTCAGCGTCGCGCACGGGAAAAGCCTAGCGCTCGCGCGCCGCTTCGTGCCACGCCTGGCGCACCGGCGCGAGCAGATATTCGAGCAGCGTGCGCTCGCCGAGGCGGATCTCGGCGGCGACCTGCATGCCGGATGCGAAAGGCAGCGCGCCGCCGTCGAAGGCGAGACTTTGCGACGCGAGCGCGATGCGCGCCCGATAGCCGTTCGTGCCGGGCCCGGCCGTCTCCGTATCCCCCTCGCGCCGCGATGGGGCGGTTTCCGCCGCGTCGGGGCTCACATGCACGACGGTTCCGGCGACGAGGCCGTATTTCTGGAACGGATACGTCACGAGCTTCACTTTCGCCTGTTGGCCGACGCGGACAAAGCCGGCGTCGGCGTTGCGGACCATGACGTCCGCTTGCAGCTCCTCGCCCGCCGGCACGAGTGACAGCAGCACCGTGCCGGGCGAGACGACGGTGCCGATCGTATGCGTGGCGAGATCCTTGACGACACCCGCCTGCGGCGCCGCAAGCTCGACGGCGGCCGCGCGATGCAGCTGTTTGGCGAGCTCCTCGGCAAGCCGTACGCGCTGCGTCTCGATCTGCGCGCGCTCGGCATGCAATTGCTGGCGGTAGTTCGCGCCGACCTGGGCGAGCCGGCGCTCGGCCTGCGCAAGCCCTGCTCTGAGGCTCTCGGCGGTATGGCGCTGCGCGCTCAAGTCGTACTCCTTCTCGATCCGATCGCGCTCGCGCTCGAGCGCGTAGAGCTCGCTCACGAAGCCCTCGCCGGCGAGCTTCGCGTAGCGCTCGGCCATCGTCTGGAAGATCGGCACCGTTCGCGCAAGCTTGCGCTCGACTTCCGTTGCCGCGCGAAGCTCCTGGCCGATCCGCGCCACCGCGGCCGCTTCCTGAGCGAGCGCATCAAGATAGGCGGTGCGATTGGCGCGAAGCTGCGCGTCGGCGCGCGCGAACGCGTCGTCGGCGTCGCCGTGCCTTCGCGCGAGCGGCACGTCGGCGAGCTCGGCGTCGATGCGCCGAAGCCGCAGCGCGGCGAGCGTGAGCTCGCCCTGCAGCGCACGCGTTTCGGCCTCGGCGATGTTGGGCTCGAGCCGCACCAGCACTTCGCCGGCGACGACAAGCTGTCCTTCGGTGACCGCGATCTCGCGAACGACTCCCGCTTCGGCGGGCTGTACGATCTTGAGGTTTGCGCGCGGCGCGAGCCGCCCTTCGGCGACGGCGACGATGTCGAGCTCGCCCAAAACGAGCCACAGCACGACCGCCGCGATAAGCGCGATCAGGCAATGCAGCAGCACGCCCGGCAACGGCGCCGGCGGAGCCTCGTCGATACGCAAGGCGGCGGCCGAGAACGCCGCGGATCGCGCCGTCGCGTTCGAAACGTCGCGTCCGCGTGCGAGGCCCGGCATTGCGGACACGGCAGGAACGCGCGCGGCCTACGTGCGGGTCAGGGAGCGCGTGGGCGCGACACGCCGTCCGCAAGCGCGGCCATCGACGCGAGCGAGGGATCGTGCGGCGCGAGCACCATGGCGCCCGCGCGCGCCGCACCCGCCGCTTCGAACGACCACGTCGCGAGCGCACCGTCGCTTGAAGCCGATGCGGCAACGATTTCGCCGCCACCCAATGCACCATCCGCCCATGCAACGTGGCCGTCGGTCGCGACCAGCGTGACGTCCGGCATCGACAGCGCGCCCGCAAACGACTTCGCCGCCGATGCGATCGTCGCCGTGTCGACCAGCGACCCGACGAGGCCCTCGAGCGCGCGGTCGTGCAGCGACCACAGGGAATCGAGCGGATGCGTCGCGCCGGGAACGTCGGGCGGGCCGTCGCCCGCCGGCGTGCCCTCCGAGCTCGCTTCCGGTTCCGAAGCATCCGGAACATCCGGCACGCTTGCCGGTGAGCCGGCCGATTGCCCGGTGTCCGATGGCGTGACGGTTGCAGCAATGGCCGTTGCTTCGGATGAATCATCCGCCGGTTGCACGGCGCTCGACTCGACGGTCGTGGCCACCGTGTCGTCGTCGCCACTCACGGTCGTCGAATCAGCCGGAAACGGCAATGACGTGTCCGTTGCCGCGTTCGCGCCGAAGCCATTGCCCGAATCGACCGCGTCCGTCGCGGCGAGCGCCTGCGCGCTGCCGTCGCCGAGCGCAAGTCCGAGGTCGCCGTTATGCCAGTCGCGAATGCGGATCTCGTCGTTGTCGACGCTGCCGTTGGCCGCCGTTCGGATCGACAGCATCCCGGCATCCGTTGCGCTCGGGGTGTAACGCAATTCGAAGCGGCCGTCGCCGTCGCGCCAGACGCCGTCCGCGCCGCGCTTGACGCCGGCACCGCTCAATTGCACGTCGTCGAACACGATGTGGCCGCGACCGTCGGCATCGACGATCACGTCATGCCCGTCGCCGCTTTCGAACACGTACGTGTCGTCGCCCGTGCCGCCATCGAGTGAGTCGTTGCCGCGCCCGCCTTCGAGCGTGTCGTCGCCGGAACCCCCGTCGACGCTGTCGCTGCCCGCGCCGCCATCGAGATCGTCGTCGCCCGCGCCACCCACGAGCTCGTCGTCACCGCGGCCGCCGACGAGCGTGTCGGCGCCGCGTCCGCCCTCGACGTGGTCCGAGCCCGCGCCGCCGCGCACGAAATCGTCGCCCGAGCCGCCATACAGCCGATCGTCGGCTGCACCGCCCGCCATGATGTCGGCGCTCGCCGTGCCGAATATGACCTGGTGCGAAACAGTCGAAGCACCGGCCTGCGCGCCTTCGAGCGTCAACGTGAACGGTTTGCCGTCGGCGCCGATCTGCGCGCGGTCGACGAACGTCCAGCGCGCATCGCCCGGGATCGCGAGATCGCCCCCCGCATCGCGGCGAAGCTTCCACGCGAGGAGCTTCGAGCGATCGGAAAGCAGCGCATCCGTCAGCATGCGCTCGCCGGTGTCGGGGTCGAAGCGATCGAGCTCGCCCGTCGGGTCGTGCAGCGCGGCGAGCGCGCGATTGCCGGTGAGCGCGATCGGGTCCATCCGGTCCACCGCATAGCGGACGCCGGCATCGGTCTTCGCGAGCTCGGCGATCGCCGCACCGGAACGACCCTCAAGCGATACGATCGTTGCACGATGCGCGGGATCGGACGCCGCTGCGCCGATGGCGGCGTCGAGCGCCGAGAGGTCGCCGGCGGACTTGTCGTCGGCCACGGCGAGCGTGCGCTGCAGGTACCCACGCCACCACGCGCCGCGCGCGATGTCGTCGCCGCTCGCCGATTGCCATAGCTCATCGAACGTGTCGGTTGCGAGCGCGGGGTCGATGGCGCGCAGCCATGTTTCGACCTTCGTGCGTAACCCCGCGGGTTCGGGCCGTTGATCAGTGGTCACGCTTTGCGACGCATCGCCGTCGTCGCCGCCTTGCGTCGAGCCGGCGGTCGACGTCGGATCGCCGGACGCCGCGGATTCGCTGTCCCAGCCGGGCGTCCAGCCCGGAGGAGCGCCGGGCGGGGGCGCGATCGAGCCTTCGGCGAGGCCGCGCAGGATCTCTTCGTGCGACATGCCCAGCCAGACGGCGACGACGAACGCGATCGGCGGCGTGCCGTTGCCGCTCGATGCGGTTGCGACCGGCGTATCCATGCGGCCTCCTTGGCATGCAACGGGGTCGCGGCCGCTGGCGATGCGCCGCGTCGATGGAACATGCGCCCGTGCCCGCTCACGCTAGGACTGCCGCGGCCGACGGTCAATTCGTCCGAACGGATTAGGCCGTTGCGACGATCGCTCGCGGCACCGGGCTCGTGATTGCGCGATCGCGCGTGCACCTGTCAGTTCCGGCAGGCGCGGCGCATCGTCGCACCGCGCGACGCGATCCAATTCGCGCAAATCTTGTCCCGGGTCAAAGGTTCGGCGCAACGCACGACGTGATGCGATCGCATAATCGACGGCGGCCGCGGTGGCGTCGCCGCGCGGTCAGAGGAAGGAGAACCACCATGCTCGTCCACAGCCGCATGTCGAGTCCGGCCATCATCGTGCGTCCCGACACGTCGTTCCAGAAGGCGCTCGCGCTGATGCAGGAGCATGGGATTCGCCGCGTGCCGGTGGTCGACGAGCGGGGCGGGCTGGCCGGCATCGTCGCGCAGCGCGACCTGCTGATCGCGGCGCTACGCTATCTGCAGTCGCGCGTCGACGTGTCGGAGGTGATGGCGAGGTCCGTCATCATTGCGACGCCGGACATGTCGCTGTCTCGCGTGGCCAGGTTGATGATCGACAACAAGGTCGGCGGCCTGCCGGTGGTCGAAGGCGGCAAGGTCGTCGGCATGATCACCGAGTCCGACATCTTTCGCTGCTTCGTCGAGCTGCACGATGCGAGCCTCGACGTGGCGGTGACGAGGCCTGCGCGCGTTCAGTCGAGAACGAGGATGTGAACGCGATACGGGCGTGTGCGCCGAGCGGTAATCGTCCGCCGTCGTGCTGGCTGCCGCGGAGCCTTCAGGCGACGGGCACCTTGTCGGCTCGACGAGGATGGACGCCCGCGAGACCTGGATGATGCAGGTAGCTAACCGCAGCTAGGTAGCCGGCGTCGATGGGGAGCACGATGCCGGTAATGCAGCACGCCGCGTCGGAGCATAGAAAGTGGATGCCGTTCGCGACGTCTTCCGGCGCGACCATCCTGCCTAGCGCGCTATGATTGTGCATCGAGCGCGGATCTCGTTTGCCCGCGTCGATGCGCGCCTGCATCTGCGCCGTCAGCACGTAACCCGGCATGACGGCGTTGACGCGAACGTTGTCCGGGCCGAGTTCCACCGCGAGGACGGCCGTGAGGTTCTGGACCGCTGCCTTGCTCGGGCCATACGCAAGCAGTGGCATCGCATCGACCGCGGACGTCGACGAGATGTTGACGATGTTCCCCGATCGCCGCGCGGCCATGCGGGGTGCGAACGCCCGGCAGCAAAGATAGGTGCCGCGATAGTTGATCGCCCACACCTTGTCGTGCTCGTCGAGGCTGAATGAGCCGATCTCGGCGACGTTCTGCAACACGCCGGCCGAGTTCACGAGAACGCCGACCGGCCCCAATTCCTTTTCGATCCATTGCGCTACATCGTCGACCGAGGCGTCGCGCGCGACGTCGACATGGCGATACTCCGCCTTGCCGCCGCTCTTGCGGATTTCCGCGACCACCTGGTGGCAGCCCTCCTCGTTGAGGTCGGCCACGACGACGAAATCGCCTGCCGCGGCCAGCCGCTTGGCCGTTGCGCGCCCGATACCGCTGGCGGCCCCCGTTACCACCGACACGCGCTCGTTGGCCATCGATCAAGACTCCTTTCGCGACGGGACCGACGTCACTTGGCCAAAACAGCCAGTGGAGGAAGGATCTGCAGGATCTCCTGCTTGCCGTTCGTCACCTTGACCAGGAAACTCTCGCGATCGAGATCGCCCTTGTCGTCGTACTTGGTGTCCATCAGAAGCCCCGGCGTTTGCGCCGCGGACAACGAGATGCCCTTCATCGCCTTGGCGAGCGCCTTCGAATCGACCTTGCCGATCTTTTCCGTGGCCGCCTTCACCACATGAATGCTCAAATACCCTTTGATCGCGTTGTGGTCGGGAACCGAGCCATAGGCGCGCTTGTATTCGTCCGAGAACTTGCGCATCGCCGGAATCGGTGCGTCGGCGGTCAATCCCACATGCCCCGTTACTCCATTCGCAGCGTCTCCGGCCAAGTCGATCACCTTCTGGCCGATGAGCGAGGTCTCTCCGACGAGCGGCTTGTCGAATCCGCGCTTCCTGAATTCCTTGAGGATTCGCGCCGATTCTTCCTCGACGAGGTAGACGAACGTCGCGTCGGCATTGGCGCGCATGACCTTCAGCACCGGCCCCGTGAAGTCCACTTGCCCGGGATCCGTGGAAATATCCTCGACGACCTTGATTCCCTCGGCTTGCAGAGCCTTGATCATCTCGTCGTGCCCGCCCTTGCCGAAATCGTTGTTCTGCCAAACCATGGCCAGCGTTTTCGCCTTCAGCGTGTCCTTGATGTAGCGGGCGACTTTCGGCATCGCCGTCGCCTGCGTGAACGAGTTGCGAAACACGTAGGGATTGCCTTGCTGGGTTATCGAGGCCGCTTCTCCGCCGATGAACGTCGGAATTTCCGCCGCTCGCGTTTCCTGCATCACGGCCAGAGCCAACCCCGATTGGGACGGCCCGACGACAACGTAGACCCCCATGTCCGCGACTTTTTTCACCAGCCCCTTGGCGAGGCTCGGGTTCGATTGGTCGTCGAACGAGGTCAGCTCGATCTGGCGGCCGAGGATCCCTCCGGCGGCATTGACCTGTTTCACCGCGAGCTTCACGCCGTTGTCGAACGCGGTCCCCGGCGTTGCGCCGACGCCGCTCAACTCGACGATGCTGGCGATCTGGATCGGCGCCTGCTGCGCGGGGGACACCAGCGCGATGCCGAAGAGCACGCTTGCAACTGCAAATCCGGACAGCGTTTTCATCTCATCCTCCTTCGATTGTTCCGGCAAGAGCTAGACGCGAGCGCGACGGCGCTACGTCGTCCAGCCGAGCGAGTCGGCCACGCTTCGAACCTGTTCCCGCGACACCGACCCAAAACCCCATAACTCAAGTGCGGCGGGCGCTTGCTCGACCAACATCTGCGCGCTCGGCGGTGTCTTGCATCCGCGAGCAGACGCGGCACGCATCAGCGGCGTCGCGTCTCCGACCACGATGTCGGCAACGGTCACGCCGGCAGACAGCCGCGTAACGTCGACGGGCATCGGATCACCTTCCTTCATTCCCAGCGGCGTGGCATTGACGATGAGATCGTAGCCGCGCGGGTCATTCGGCACGATTTCGATCCGCACGTCGCGACGATCGGCATGCAAGCGAAGGCGATTCACGAGCGCCGCCGCCGAATCGGCATTGCGATTGGTGATGCCGAGATACGCGACACCCTCGTCGATCAGCGCTGCGGCAATCGCTGACCCGGCGCCTCCGCTGCCGAGCAGAAGGCACTTTGCGTTGGCGAACCTGAAGCCTGCTCGCTCGAGGCCGCGCGCAAAGCCGATTCCGTCGACGATGTCGCCGTAAAGGCTGCCGTCCGCTTTCCTTGCGATGATGTTGCACGCCTGCGCCACTCGAACCCGCGCGCTGCAATCGTCGAGCACGTCGAGCGTCCGCTTATGCGGCAACGTCACGATCGCGCCCGCAACGTTGCTGGACTTGAACAACTGCCTTGCGAACGACGAATAGTCGCGCGCGATCGTCAGCGGAACGAACACCGCGTCCGCTCCCGTCTGTTCGAAGTAGCAGTTGAAAAACGCCGGAGCGCGCGTCTTGGACAGTGGGTCGCCAAAGATGACGTAGATCGACGTCGAGCCTCGAATCATTTGCGGCTTTGCCTCGCGGATGGTCCGCTCGCGTTGCTGGTCTCGTCATTTGAGCGAGCCCCCGCCCGCCGGTCAACGGAAGCGTCAGGAGAGTGTTCGCGTAGCGAACAGTTCGTGGCGGCCGCTCGGAACGACGGCGCAGCGTTTGACCGCCTTCGGCAGTTCGGAGGATATTGATGACGATGGCGACGACACGCAGTAAGACGAGCAAGACAGTCACCGCTGTCGCGTCTCGCGACCAGCGCCCGGCTTCGCGCAAGTCCGGGCCACGCAAGACGGCATTGCGCATCGGCGCCTACGTCCGCTCGAGCAGCGATCGCGAGTTCATCATGTCGCTTGCACGGGGCCTTTCGGTTCTGCTGGCGTTTTCCGAAAAGTGGCGCCACCTCTCGATGGCGCAGGTCAGTCATCGAACGGGAATATCGCGAGCCGCCGTGGGGCGAAGCCTTCACACGCTGTGCGAGCTCGGCTACGTCGAGATGGACGATTCGCAGCGGTATTTCCTGCGCCCGAAGGTGATGGCGTTCAGCCACGCGTACGTCTCGGGCAATCCGCTACCCGCCATCGCGCAGCCCGTGCTGGACCGATTGTGCGAGGACTTGCGCCAGTCCTGCTCGCTTGCGATCCGCGATGGCGACGAGATCGTCTACCTCGTGCGCGGAACGTCTTCGCGCATCATGTCGCTGCAGCTCAATGTCGGCGGGCGCGCTCCGCTGTACTGCTCCTCCATCGGACTGGTCCTGCTCGCCCACTTCAGCGAGTCGGAGCTCGCAGCATATCTCGCCCGCGTGAAGCTCGTGAGGTTCACCGAGAATACGATCACGTCCGGCGCCGCGCTGCGTCAGGCGCTCGGCACGATACGCAGGCGCGGATATGCGATTGCCGACCAGCATCGGGAGTCGCGCCTGTGCACGATGGCGGTTCCGGTGATCGACATTTCCGGGACGGTCCTGGCCGGCGTCAATGTCATCGTCAAGAGCGGAGCCGTGCCCATTCGCCAGATGGAGCAGCAATTCCTGCCGCGACTGCGAACCGCGGCGGGCGACCTGGGTGGGCTGCTCAGTGCTTGAACAACGCCATCACCGTTCCGCTGATCGGCGCGTTCAGTCGAGAACGAGGATGTGAACGCGATACGGCCCGTGCGCGCCGAGCACGATCGTCTGCTCGATGTCGCCGGTCCGTGACGGTCCCGAGATCATGTTGATCGCGCGCGGCGGCGCGCCGCGCTCGCGTCGGATCAGCGCGAATGCCTCTTCCATGCCGCCGACGATACGCTCGCGCCGCATGACGGCGATGTGAGTGTCCGGCAGCAGCGTCGTGCCGGTCGGCGTATCGGCTCCGGAAAGCATCACGAGCGTTCCCGTTTCGGCGATCGCGCAGAAGCATCCGGTAATGCCGAGCTTGTCGTCGCCGGTCGTCGGGCGCGGCTCGATCGCGAGTCCCGCGCCGGCCCAGTCCAAATCCGCGAATTCCGGCCAGCAGACGCCCGTATGCGCCTTTTGCGACGCGAGCAGCGGCGAGAGCACGAGCGCTTCCAGATAACGCGCGACCGCGGCGGGAATCTCGCTGCGATCGCCGATCGACTCGACGGTGCTCGCCATGTCGCCCGCGCGGCGAATGAACTGCGCCGCGACGTCGTCGGCGATCACGGGCCTCGGGCCATGCGCGTGCGCGGCCATGTACGCGTCGGCTTTTGCGCGCACGTCCGCGCGATCGCCGCTCGCTCCGACCGCCTTGCGCACGCGCTGCAGGATCGCGTCGCGCGCGGCGCGGTTGGTGGAAGACGATGTGGGCATCGCGCGCTCGGTTACTTCGCGTTCGCGCGGATGAAAGCGGCGACCCGCGATACACCTTCGCGGATCGCGGCTGGCGAAGCCGCGTACGAGAAGCGGATATGCTGCCCGTCGCCCGGCACGCGCCGTCCGAAATGGATGTCGGCGAGCACCGCGACGCCCGCCTCGGTGAGAAGACGCTTGCGCAACGCCTCGGAATCGGCGCAACCCGTCCTCGCACACGCTTCGGTGACGTTGGGCCACGCGTAGAACGCGCCGCCCGGCGTGCGGCACGTGATGCCCGGCACCTGGTTCAGCAAGCCGACGATCAGATCGCGCCGCTCCAGGAAGCTTGTCCGCATCTTCTCGGCATCGTTCTGCGGGCCGGTCACCGCTTCGAGCGCCGCCCACTGCGAAATCTGCGACGCGCACGAATCGGTGTTGGTGATCCACCGCGTGAATACGGGCGCAAGCGTTCGGTTCGCCGCGAACCCGATCCGCCATCCGGTCATCGCCCAGGTCTTCGACGCGCCGTCGCAGACGATCGTGCGCTCGAGCATGCCCGGACGCTTCGCCAGTGAATCGAATTCGCCGGCATAAGCAAGGCGCGAGTAGATCTCGTCGGCGAAAACCCAGATCTGCGGATGACGCGCGAGAATCGCCGCGATCGCATCGAGGTCGGAAGGCTTCAGCATCCCGCCCGTCGGGTTGTGCGGCGTGTTGAGGATCAGGAGCTTCGTCTTCGCCGTGATCTTCGCTTCGAGCTCGGCGGGATCGAACGCGAAATCGCGCGCTTCGCGCAGGAAGATCGGCACCGGCACGGCGCCGTTTGCGACGATCTGCGATTCGTAGATCGGGAACCCGGGCACCGGGTAGATCACCTCGTCTTCGGCGCCGTAATCGGTGACCGACGCGATCGTGTACGCGATGAACGGCTTCGCGCCGGCGCCGATCACGACGTCATCCGGTGTGAACGAGAGGCCGCGCCGCTTGCCGATGTCGGCCGCCGCCGCTGCGCGCAGCTCGTCGATGCCGGCCGAAGGCGTGTAGCCGTGCTTGCCCGCGCGAATCGACACGACCGCAGCCTGCTGGACGTTGCGCGGGGTCGGAAAATCAGGCTGCCCGATGCAGAAGGAGACGATGTCCTTGCCCTGACGGGCGAGCGCGTTCACTTCGGCCAGCACGACGAACGCGTTCTCGGTGCCGAGCGATTCGGCGCGGCGCGAGAGCTTCGCCGCGGTGTGCGTCAGCTCATTCGGCGCGTTCATCGCCTAAGCTCCTTGTAGAGCTCGCGGAACGTGCGTCCCGACGGCGCGGGCATGTCGCGGCCGTCGGTCCATCCCGAGCCGACGGGCAGCTTGTGAATGAGACCGTCGCGCCCGCCCATCCACTTCAGCATCCGCACGCCGATCTTCGATGCGAATGCGTAAAGCGCGGGGCGCGCGGCGACCCACGCCCACGCCCTGAACGAGGCGCGCTCGTACCACGGCCGCAAGCCGCGCGAGAATGCCTGCTCGCGCAGCTTGCGCTGCAGATCGGGCAGCGGAATCTTCACCGGGCAGACGACGCCGCACTGGTTGCACATCGTCGAGGCGGCCGGAAGATCCTGCGCGTTCTCGAGCCCGACGTACATCGGTGTAAGGATCGAGCCGATCGGGCCCGGATACACCCAGCCGTAGGCGTGGCCGCCGATGTTCTGGTAGACGGGGCAATGGTTCATGCACGCGCCGCAGCGGATGCAGCGCAGCGCTTCCTTCACGTCGCTCGCGAGCACCGACGTGCGGCCGCTGTCGACGAGGATGAAGTACATGTGCTCGGCGCCGTTGAACTCGCCCTGCCCTTTGACGCCGGTCAGCACGTCGACATAGTTCGAGATCGACTGTCCGGTCGACGAGCGCGTGAGCAGCCGCATCAGCGTCGCGACGTCCTCGAGCGTGGGCACGATTTTCTCGATGCCCGAGATCGCGATGTGAACTTTCGGCAGCGTCGTCGTGAGCGTCGCGTTGCCCTCGTTGGTGACGAGCACGACCGAGCCCGTCTCGGCGACGAAGAAGTTGCCGCCGGAAATTCCCATGTCCGCCGTCAAGTAGTGCTGGCGCAGCGTGTGCCGCGCCTCGAGGCACAGCTCCTCGATCACCGTCTTGCGCGGCGTGCCGTGCTTTTTCGCGAACAGATCGGCGACTTCATCCTTCGACTTGTGCAGCGCCGGGCCGATGATGTGCGACGGCGGCTCGTAGTCGTTGATCTGCAGGATGTACTCGCCGAGGTCGGTCTCGACGACCGTCAGGCCGGCCGCCTCGATCGCGTGATCGAGCGCCGACTCTTCCGACACCATCGACTTCGACTTGATGATCTTCCTCACCGCGTGCTTCGCGGCGATCTCGAGCACGAGCGCGTTGACGTCGGCGGGCGTCTCGGCCCACAGCACCGTCGCGCCGCGCGCGCTCGCGTTGCGCTCGAAGAGCTCGAGCCAGACGTCCAGGTTTTCGAGCGCGCGATTGCGGATCGCCTTGCCGTGCTCGCGCGTCGCCTCGAAGTCGGGCAGCTCGACGATCGACTCGCGGCGCTTCTCGACGAACTTGATCTTGAACTTCAGCAGGTTCGCCTGCAGGACCGCGTCGTGGAGCTTCTCGTGCGCGCGCTCCTTGAAGTGCATCGATGCGACCTGCATCGCGTCCCCTGTCGATACTACGGCGCTTCTCCGGCGAGCACCTCGGCGACGTGCAACACTTTCGTCGTCGTGTTGCCGCGCCGGCGCAGCCGTCCTTCGATATTGAGCATGCAGCCGAGATCGCCGAGCACGAGCGCGTCGGCGCCGGACATCTCGACGTGGCCGCACTTGTTGTCGGCCATTCGCGTCGAGATCTCGCCGAACTTGATCGAGAACGTGCCGCCAAACCCGCAGCACGTCTCGGGTTCGGCCATTTCCTTCAGCGTGAGGCCGGGCACTTTGGCGAGCAGCGCACGCGGCTGCGTCTTGACGGCCATTTCGCGCAGGCCCGCACAGCTGTCGTGATACGTGATCGTGCCGTTGAAGCTGCCGGGTACGCGCTCGAGCTTCACGACGTCGACGAGGAACTGCGTGAGCTCGTAGGTCTTTGCCGCCAACGCGTCGGCGCGCTTCACCATTTCGGGATCGTCGGCGAAAAGCTCGCCGTAATGCGTCCTGATCATGCCGGTGCACGACCCGGACGGCCCGACGAGGTAATCGCAACCTTCGAATTCCTCGATGAGCTTGGCGGCGAGGCGCTTCGTATCTTCACGGTCGCCCGAGTTGTACGCCGGCTGGCCGCAGCACGTCTGCGTCGGCGGAACGAACACGTCGACACCGGCAGCCTCGAGCAGTCTGATCGCGGCGAATCCGACCGACGGCCGCATCAGATCGACGAGACAGGTGACGAAGAAGCCGACGCGCATGGGAAAGTTGGAGGTCGAAGCCGAGCGATGTTAGCACGCCATGCAGTCTGTCGTTCCCGCGAAGGCGGGAACCCAGTGACGTTGCTCGAAAGACGCTGGGTTCCCGCCTTCGCGGGAACGACGATCACATGAACCCCGATGCCGCCAGCGCGACGACGCAGACGCCCATCAACGGCTGCGGCAGGATGCCGAACAGCAGCAGCGCAATGCCGTTCGCCGACAGCAGCACCCGCGTATCGCCGCGCGTGGCGAGCGGCGTCGTGTCGACCGGATCGTCGAAGTACATCAGCTTGACGATGCGCAGGTAGTAGAACGCGCCGATGACCGACGCGAGCACGGCGACCACCGCGAGCCAGACGAAGCCCGCGTTGACTGCGGCCTCGAGCACGGCGAACTTCGCGTAGAAGCCGACCGTCGGCGGAATGCCGGCAAGCGAGAACATCACGAGCAGCATGACGAACGCCCACCACGGCGAGCGCTGATTGAGCCCCTTGAAGTCGTCGAGGCGGTCGGCCTCGAAGCCTTCGCGCGACAGCAGCATGACGACACCGAACGAAACGAGTGTGGTGAGCACGTAGGTGACGATGTAGAACATGGCCGCCGAGAAGCCGTTCAGATTGGCGGCGAGAAAACCGAGCAGCACGAAGCCCATGTTCGCGATCGTCGAGTACGCGAGCATCCGCTTGATGTTCGTCTGCGCGATCGCGATGACGTGGCCGATGATGATCGACAGCAGGCACAGCACCATCAGCATGCCCTGCCAGTCGAACTCGAGACCGCCGAGCGCCACCGCGAGCAGCCGCAGCATGAACGCGAACGTGGCGAGCTCCGGCGCCGTTCCGATCAGCAGCGTCATCGCGGTGGGCGCGCCGTGATACACGTCGGGCACCCACATGTGGTAGGGCACAACGCCGAGCTTGAACGCGATGCCCGACACGATGAACACGAGACCGAAGATCAGGATCGTGTGGTTGCCGCGGCCGGCGAGGATCGCGCGGCCGATCTCGTTCATGTCGAGCGAGCCGGTCGCGCCGTAGACCATCGACATCCCGTAGAGCAGCATGCCCGAGGCGAGCGCGCCGAGCACGAAGTATTTCATCGCCGCTTCGGTCGACTGATTCGACGCGCGGTGGCTCGCGACCATCGCATACAGCGACAGCGCGAGGAGCTCGAGCCCGAGGTAGAGCGTCAGGAAGCTCGCCGCGCTCACCATCACCATCATGCCGAGCAGCGACGTGAGCGCGAGCACGAACGTCTCGCCCCGGAAGAGCCCGCGCAGCTCGAGATAGCGGCGCGAGTAGAACAGCATCAGCGACACCGCGATGTAGCAGAAGAACTTGAGCAAACCGCCGAAGAGGTCGTCGACGACGAAGCCCGACAGCGCGTAGACCGGCTCGCGGTGCGATGTCGCAAGCGTCGCCCACGCGCAGGCGAGCAACGTAAGCTGCGCACCCCAGTAGCTGACGCAGCGGCGCGATTCGGGCAGGTACAGGTCGAGCAGCAGAACCGCCATTGCTCCGCACGTGAGCAGGATCTCCGGCAGAACGGGCGCAAGGTCGAGCGTCGTCATCGGGCTTTTCCGGTATCAGAGCTTCGACTTCGCGACATGCGCAAGCAGGTCGGTGACGGAGACGTGCATCACGTCGACGAACGGCTTCGGCCACACGCCCATCGCGAGCACCAGCACGGCAAGCGTGGTGAGGAGCCAGAACTCGCGTCGGTTGACGTCGCGCAGCTCGGCGACGTACTTGTGCGCCGGCGCTCCGAAGATCACGCGCTTGTACATCCACAGCGTGTACGCGGCGCCGAGGATCAGCGTCGTCGCGGCGATGGACCCGAGCCAGAAATTCGCCCTGACCGCCGCGAGGATCACCAGGAACTCGCCGACGAAGCCAGACGTCGCCGGCAGACCCGAATTGGCCATCGCAAACAGCATCATCAGCGTGGCGAACTTCGGCATCGAGTTCACCACACCGCCGTAATCCTTGATCTGCCGGCTGTGCACGCGGTCGTACATGACGCCGACGCACAGGAACAGCGCCGCCGAGACGAAGCCGTGCGAGATCATCTGCACGAGGCCGCCTTCGACGCCGAGCTGGCTGAAAAGGAAGAAGCCGAGCGTGGCGAACCCCATGTGCGAGATCGAGGAATACGCGATTAGCTTCTTCATGTCGCCCTGCACGAGCGCGACGAATCCGATGTAGACCACCGCGATCAGCGACAGCGTGATGACGAATCCCGACAGATACCGTGATGCGTCGGGCAGAATCGGCAGGATGAAGCGAACGAAGCCGTACGCGCCGATCTTCAGCGTGATCGCGGCGAGGATCACCGAGCCGCCGGTCGGCGCCTCGACGTGGGCGTCGGGCAGCCATGTATGCACCGGCCACATCGGCACCTTGACGGCGAACGACAGGAAGAACGCGATGAAGATCAGGATCTGCACGCCGAGCGATAACGGCAGCTGATACCAGTCGAGGATCGAGAACGTCTCCGACACGTTGTACAGATAGACGAACGCGACCAGCATCAAGAACGACCCGAGCAGCGTGTAGAGGAAGAACTTGATCGCCGCGTACACGCGATTGGGACCGCCCCACACCCCGATGATCAGATACATCGGGATCAGCATCGCCTCGAAGAACACGTAGAACAGGATCGCGTCGAGCGAAGTGAACGCCCCGTTGATCAACCCGGACTGGATCAGGAACGCGCCCATGTATTGGGCGACTCGCGTCTCGATCACCTCCCACGCCGACCAGACGACGAGCAGCGTCATCAGGCTGTTCAGCAGCACGAACAGCATCGAGATGCCATCCACGCCGACGAACCAGTGGATGTCGAAGCGCGGGATCCACTCGGCGTGCTCGACAAACTGCATGTCGGACGTGCGCGGGTCGAAATGCCACCACAGTGGCAGCGTGACGAGGAAGCCGACCAGCGCGCCGACGAGCGCGATCCAGCGCGCGCGCGCCGCGTCGCGGTCGCTGCCGAGCGCGAGCACGGCGAGGCCGGCGGCGATCGGCACCCAGATCGCAAGCGAAAGGTAGGGCATCACGTCTTGTTCGTTGTCGTTAGATTCGCGGCACCCAGAACAGCCACGTCAGGAACGCGAACAACCCGAAGATCATCGCGAACGCGTAGTGGTAGATGAAGCCCGACTGCAGATAGCGCAGCAGCGCTGCGCCCAATCCGACGGCACGCGCGGCGCCGTTGACGAAGAAGCCGTCGATCACCCTGCGATCGCCGACCTCGGACAGCACGTCGCCGAGCCGGCGCGACCCGCCGGCGAAAAACCAGTCGTTGAAGCGGTCGAAGTAGTACTTGTTGTCGAGCAGCCGGTATAGCGCACCCGCGGCATTCGTGATCCGCCCGGGCAGCGCCGGATTGACCAGGTAGCAGTACCACGCGGCGGCGATGCCGGCCAGCGCGAATGCGAATGGCAGGCTCAGCAAGCCATGCTCGATGAACGCCGCAACGCCATGCCATTCCTCCTTCATCGTCGCGAGCGCCGCATGCTCGGGACGTACGACGATCGAAGAACCGAAATAGTTGCCGAACAACATCGGCTCGATGAACACCCAGCCGGTAAACACCGACGGAATAGCGAGCAGGATCAGCGGCACGGTGATGACCCACGGACTTTCCTTCGGCGGTCCGCCCTCGTGCGCGTGCAGGTCGGGCTCGGCGCCCGCCTCGTGTCCGGCGTCGTGGTCGACGACGGCGTGCTCGTCGTGCTGCGGCCCGGCAGACGGGTCGAAACGCTCGCTGCCGTGGAACGCGAGGAACAGCATTCGGAACGAGTAGAACGCGGTGATGCCGACGCCGAAGAGCACGGCGAAGTATGCGTAGGTGTGGCCGCCTACGTTCGAGAAGTGCGCCGCCTCGATGATCGCATCCTTCGAGAAAAAGCCCGCGAACGGCGGCACGCCGGCGAGCGCAAGCGAGCCGACGATCGCGGTGATCCACGTGATCGGCATGTACTTGCGCAGTCCGCCCATCTTGCGCAGGTCCTGCTCGTGGTGGAGCGCGATGATCACCGATCCGGCGCCGAGGAACAGCAACGCCTTGAAGAACGCGTGAGTCATCAGATGGAAGATCGCCGCCGAGTACGCCGATACGCCCAGCGCCACCGTCATGTAGCCCAACTGCGACAGCGTCGAATACGCAACGACCCGCTTGATGTCGTTCTGCACGAGCCCGAGGAACGCCATGAATAGCGCAGTGGTGGCGCCGATGATCGTGACGAACGCGAGCGCGGTGTCAGACAGTTCGAACAGCGGGCTCATCCGCGCCACCATGAAAATGCCCGCGGTCACCATCGTCGCCGCGTGGATCAGCGCCGAGATCGGCGTCGGACCCTCCATCGAGTCCGGAAGCCAGACGTGCAGCGGCACCTGCGCGCTCTTGCCCATCGCGCCGACGAACAGGCAGATGCAGATCACCGTCATCACCGACCATTGCACGCCGCCGACGAGCTGGATTCCGGCGGGTGCGAGCGCCGCGGCATTGGTGAACACCGGCGCATAGTCGAGCGTGCCGAAGTACGCGAGGATCACGCCGAGGCCGAGCACGAATCCGAAGTCGCCGACGCGGTTCGCGAGGAACGCCTTGAGGCTCGCATAGTTCGCCGTGGGCCGCGTGTACCAGAATCCGATCAGCAGATACGAAACGAGCCCGACTGCTTCCCAGCCGAAGAACAGCTGCAGGAAATTGTTTGCCATCACGAGCATCAGCATGCTGAACGTGAACAGCGAGATGTAGCTGAAAAAGCGCGTGTAGCCGGGGTCGTCGGCCATGTAGCCGATCGTGTAGACGTGCACCATCAGCGACACGAACGACACGACGAGCATCATCGTCGCCGTCAGCGGGTCGATCAGGAAGCCGATGGCAAGCCGCAGATCGCCCGACGCGAGCCACGTGTAGACGTTGCCGTTCCACGTATGGCCGGCGCCGAGGACGTCGCGCCAGACGATGTACGAGCCGACGGTCGAGATCGCGACGCCGAGGATGCACAGCCAGTGCGAGGCGCTGCGGCCGAGCTTCGGCCCGAACAAGCCCACGACGATCGACGCGGCGAGCGGCGCGAGCGCGACCACGAGATAGAGTTGCTGCATCGTCATCGCGTCAGCCTTTGAGCCGGCCCATGTCCTCGACGTTGATCGAGCCAATGTTGCGGAAGAGCAGCACGAGGATCGCGAGGCCGATCGCCGACTCGGCGGCGGCCACCGTCAGAATGAAGAACACGAACACCTGCCCGGCGATGTCGTTCAGGAACGACGAGAACGCGATGAAATTGAGGTTGACGGCGAGCAGCATCAGCTCGATCGCCATCAACAGGATGATCACGTTCTTCCGATTGAGGAAGATGCCGGCCATGCTGATCGCAAACAGCACGGCTCCGAGCACGAGATAGTGCGTCAACGTGGGTGCGGCGATGGTGGCCACGGGCTCCCTGCTTCGTTGTTATTGACGGCCGCTGATCTACGGCTCGCGTTTTTCGGACGGCATCTGCAGCACGCGCAGCCGGTCGCGCGGGTGGACGCGCACCTGCCGGCCGGGATCCTGGTATTTCGTTTCGCGGCGCTTGCGATGCGTGAGCACGATCGCCGCGATGATCGCGACCAGCAGGATCATCGCCGCAATCTCGAACGGATACACGTAGTCGGTGTAGAGCAGCCGGCCGAGCGCGCGCGTATTGCCGCCGGCGGGCGCTTCGGCCGTTGCGGTGACGATCCCGGACGGCAGATAGCTGCCGGCGATCACCAACGCCATCTCGACGACGATGAGGAAGCCGACGGTCGCGCCGACGGGCACGTAACTGCGAAACGACGTGCGCAGGCTGTCGAAGTTGACGTCGAGCATCATGACGACGAACAGGAACAGCACCATGACGGCGCCGACGTAGACGAGCACGAGCGCGATCGCGAGGAACTCCGCGCGCAGCATCAGCCAGTGTGCGGCGGCGGTGAAGAACGCCAGCACGAGCCACAGCGCAGCGTGCACCGGATTTCGCGTCGTGACCACGCGCAGCGCGGCGAACACGAGGATCGCGGCGAAGACGTAGAACAGCACCGTCGTAAACGTCATCGCTCGGCCTCGTTGCACGCGCGCAGGGTGTTGCGGCCTCTGCGCGTCGGCCTCGTGCCGATTTGCGCGCGAGCGGCCCTGCGGGTCTTGGCTTCGCCTCGCGCGCTCATCGGTACCTCGCGTCTTCTGCCCTGTCCGCTGCGATCTGCGCCTCGTAGCGATCGCCCACTGCGAGCAGCATCTCTTTCGTATAGATCAGGTCGCCGCGCTTTTCACCGTGGTACTCGAGGATGCGCGTCTCGACGATCGAGTCGACCGGGCAGCTCTCCTCGCAGAACCCGCAGAAGATGCACTTGTAGAGATCGACGTCGTAGCGCGTCGTGCGCCGCGTGCCGTCGGCACGCTCCTCCGACTCGATCGTGATCGCAAGCGCCGGGCAGACGGCCTCGCACAGCTTGCAGGCGATGCAACGCTCCTCGCCGTTCGGGTAGCGACGCAGCGCATGCAGCCCCCGGAAGCGCGGACTCTGCGGCGTCTTCTCTTCCGGGAACTGCACGGTGATCTTGCGCGCGAACAGGTGGCGGCCGGTCAGCATCAGCCCTTTCCCGAGCTCGATCAGCAGCCACGTGTTGGCGAGCTCGCGCAGTCGGTTCCACATGATCGCCGGTCCGTCAGTGGAACATGTAAGCGTAGCGCGTCTGCATCATCGCGCCGAGGAACGCGATCCAGACCAGCGTGACCGGAATGAACACCTTCCAGCCGAGCCGCATGATCTGGTCGTAGCGGTAGCGCGGAAACGTCGCGCGGATCCACAGGAAGATGAGCAGAATGAACGCCATCTTGACGACGAGCCACGCGAGCCCGTCGCCGAGCGGCGCGTAGCCGAAGACCATCGCGTCATTGAGCGCCGGATACGGCGACAGCCAGCCGCCGAGGAACATGATCGCGCACAGCGCTGCGACCAGGATCATGTTCATGTACTCGGCGAGGAAGAACAGCGCGAAGGCGATGCCTGAATATTCGACGTGGAAGCCGGCGACGATCTCCGATTCGCCCTCGGCGACGTCGAACGGATGGCGGTTCGTCTCGGCGATGCCGGACACGAGATAGACGACGAACAGCGGGAACAGCGGAATGACGTACCAGTGCGCCGCCCCGCCGTCCTGGCCGCGGACGATGTCGTTCAGGTTGAGACTGGAGGCGGCCATCAGCACGCCGACCAGCGCGAACCCCATCGCGATCTCGTAGGACACGATCTGCGCCGCCGAGCGCAGGCAGCCAAGGAACGCGTACTTCGAGTTCGACGCCCAGCCGGCAAGGATGATGCCGTACACGCCCATCGACGTCATCGCGAGGATGTACAGCAGGCCCGCGTTGATGTCGGCGAGCACGAGACCGTCCGCGAACGGGATCACCGCCCACGCCGCGAGCGCAGGGCCAAGCGAGAGCATCGGCGCGATGAAGAACAGGTAACGGCTCGCCCCGGACGGGACGATGATCTCCTTGAACAGCATTTTCGCCACGTCGGCGAACGGCTGCAGCAGACCTAGCGGGCCGACGCGGTTCGGGCCGATGCGCACCTGCATCCAGCCGATCACCTTGCGCTCGACGAGCGTCAGATAGGCGACGCAGAGGATCAGCGGGATCGCGATCGCGACGATCTTCGCGAGCGTCCAGACGGTCGTCCAAGCCGGGCCGAGCCACTGCGCCACCGGCGCGAGCACCGTATCCATGTCAGGCCTCGGCCTCGCTCATGCCTCGGCCTCCTTGTAGGGTCGCGCGAACGACATGCGGCATGTCGGCCTCGGCGCAATCGCACGGCCACGGGCGCTCCGCGCCTTGCCTTCGGCGGCCGTGATCATGCGCGCTCCATCCGCACCGGACCGGACATGCCTTCGAGGCCGCATGTGGACGGATGCGCGGCGGCGATCCGCACGACGCGCGCCGGCACGCCGGGATCGGCGATCGCCGTCAGCACCGCCTCGCCGCGGCCTTGCGTCACTTTCACCTGCGCGCCCTCCGCGACACCGATCTGCGCGAGCGTGACCGGATGCATGCGTGCGCGCGGCGGCGCGGCGTCGGAAGTCTGCTGCAGCGACGGCGAGCGGCGCGCGATCGGATCGGCGAAATGGATCGGCACGTCGGCGATGCGCTCGAAGCCGTTGGGCGCCGTCGTCGGGGCGCCGATGTCGACGCGCGTCGCGTTGCCGAGGCGGCTCGCAACATCGATCGCGGCGGGCAGCACGCTCGCGCGCGCTGCTTCCGGCGTGTCGAGATCGAATCCCGCCAGATCAAGCAGCGTGCCGAGCACGCGCAGCACTTTCCAGCCCGGTCGCGCTTCGGCGTACGGCTTGACGACCGGCTTGAACGATTGCACACGGCCCTCGCAACTGACGAAGGTGCCGGCGGTTTCGCTGAACGGCGCGATCGGCAACAACACGTCCGCGTAATGCATGCCGTGCCGGAACGGGCTCATGACGACGACGAAATCGGCCTTGTCGAGTGCCGCGCGCGCGGCGACGGGATTCGCGCAGTCGAATTCGGGCTCTGCGTGCAGCACGATGTATGCGCGGCGCGCATCGGCGAGCATCGTCTGCGCATTCAGGCCGCCGCTCGCGGGACGAGCGCCGGCGAGATAGCCGCCGACGCTGCCCGCGGCTTCGGTGAGGCAACCGAGCTTCGCGCCGACGATTTGCGCGAGCGCTTGCGCGAGCGCGAACAATTGCGACGCGTTCGGATGCTGTTCGGCGGCGTTGCCCAGCAGCACGGCCTTGCGCGCGCCCGTCAGCAGACTCTGCGCGATCGACTGCGCCTGCGCGGCGGGCTCGATGTCGGCGAGCGCCGGCGGCACCGGGCTGCCGGCGCCATTCGCGGCGGCGACGACGATCTGCGCAAGCGCGCGCGGCAGTTGCGACGGCGGCGCGACATATGAATGACGCACAGCGATCAGCCAGTCGTCGGCAACCGCGTTCAGCGACGAGATCTGCGCGCCCTTCTTCGCCGCCTGGCGAAGCCGGTGCGCGAGCAGCGGATGATCCTTGCGCAGGAAGCTGCCGATGACGAGCGCGCGATCGAGCGTGCCGACCTCGGCGATCGGCATGCCGAGCCACGGAATGCCCTGCGCGTGCCCGTCGCCGCGAAAGTCCGATTGCCGCAGCCGGAAATCGATGTTGTCGCTGCCAAGACCGTGGACGAGCCGCGCCGCGAGCCCCATCTCCTCGAGCGTGGCGTGCGGCGACACGAGAGCGCCGATGGCCGGACCGCCATGCTTCGCGACGACATCGGAGAGTCCCTTGACGACTGCGTCGAGCGCAGCGGGCCATTCGACTTCCTTCCACACCTTCTCGCCGTCGGCGCGCGTCTCCTTGATCATCGGTTTCGCGAGCCGTTCGTCGACGTCGAGCGCCTCGTACGAAAAGCGGTCCTTGTCAGACAACCAGCATTCGTTGATCGCCTCGTTCTCGAGCGGCAGCACGCGCATCACTTTCTCGCCCTTCACCTGGACGATCAGATTGCTGCCGAGCGAGTCGTGCGGCGACACACTCTTGCGCCGCGACAGCTCCCACGTGCGCGCCTTGTAGCGGAACGGCTTCGACGTGAGCGCTCCGACCGGGCACAGATCGATCATGTTGCCGGAGAGCTCGGAATCGACGGTGCGGCCGACGAACGACACAATCTCCGCGTGCTCGCCTCGGCCGATCATGCCGAGCTCCATCACGCCCGCGATCTCCTGCCCGAACCGCACGCAACGCGTGCAGTGGATGCAGCGCGTCATCTCCTCGGCGGAGATCAGCGGGCCGAGATTCTTGTGGAACACGACGCGCTTCGCCTCGGTGTAGCGCGAGTTCGAGGCGCCGTAGCCCACCGCGAGATCCTGCAGCTGGCACTCGCCGCCCTGATCGCAGATCGGACAGTCGAGCGGATGGTTGATCAGCAGGAACTCCATCACGCCCTTCTGCGCGTTGACCGCCTGCGCCGAGTGCGTCTGCACCTTCATGCCGTCGGTCACCGGCGTCGCGCACGCGGGCAGCGGCTTCGGCGCCTTTTCGACCTGCACGAGGCACATCCGGCAGTTCGCCGCGATGGAGAGCTTCTTGTGCCAGCAGAAATGCGGCACGTAGATGCCAAGCTTGTGCGCGGCATCCATGACGGTGCTGCCGTTGGGCACCTGCACCGCCTTGCCGTCGATTTCGATGTTCAACATGTCAGACGTACGCCGGCACGAGGCACTGCTTGTGGTCGATGTGATGCTGGAACTCGTCGCGGAAGTGCTTGATGAAGCTCTTCACCGGTAGCGCCGCGGCGTCGCCCAGCGCGCAGATCGTGCGGCCGGCGATGTTGTCGGAAACGGACAGCAGGAGGTCGAGGTCCTCGTTGCGGCCCTTACCATGCTCGATGCGGTCGACGACGCGATACAGCCAGCCGGTTCCTTCGCGGCACGGCGTGCACTGGCCGCACGACTCCTCGTAGTAGAAGTACGACAGCCGCAGCAGCGAGCGCACCATGCAGCGCGTATCGTTCATCAGGATCACGGCGCCGGAGCCGAGCATCGATCCCGCCTTCGCGATCGAGTCGTAGTCCATGTCGACCGCCATCATCACGTCGCCCGGCAGCACGGGCATCGACGAGCCGCCGGGGATGCACGCCTTCAGCCTGCGGCCGTCACGCATGCCGCCCGCCATCTCGAGCAGCTTCGCGAACGGCGTGCCGAGGCGGACCTCGTAGTTGCCGGGGCGTGCGACGTCGCCCGACAGCGAGAAGATCTTCGTGCCGCCGTTGTTCGGCTTGCCGAGATTGAGGAACGCCTCACCGCCGTTGCGGATGATCCAGGGCACGGCGGCGAACGTCTCGGTGTTGTTGATCGTCGTCGGCTTGCCGTACAAGCCGTAGCTCGCGGGGAACGGGGGCTTGAAGCGCGGCAACCCCTTCTTGCCCTCGAGCGATTCGAGCAGCGCCGTTTCCTCGCCGCAGATGTAGGCGCCGAAGCCGTGCGTGTTGTAGAGGTGGCAGTCCCAGCTGGAGCCCAGGATGTTCTCGCCGAGGAAACCCGCGTCGTAAGCTTCCCGCACCGCTTCTTCGCAGCGCTCGTATTCGTCCCAGATCTCGCCGTGCACGTAGTTGTAGCCGCGCGCGCAGCCCATCGCGTAGGCGGCGATCGCCATGCCTTCGATCAGCGCATGCGGGTTGTAGCGCATGATGTCGCGATCCTTGAACGTTCCCGGCTCGCCTTCGTCCGAGTTGCAGACGAGGTACTTGTCGCCCGAGAACTGCTGCGGCATGAAGCTCCACTTGAGGCCGGTCGGAAATCCGGCGCCGCCACGCCCTCGCAACGCCGATTTCTTCACTTCGGCGATCACTTCGGCCGGCGGCACCTTGCCCTGGACGAGCTTTTTCAGCGCTTCGTAACCGCCGCGCTGCACATAGTCGGCGAGCCGCCAGTTCTCGCCGGTGAGGCCCGCCATCAGGATGGCGTCGGCTCCGTAGTCGAGGAATTCGGCGGGCGCGTTCATCGTCGGAGGCTCAACTGTCGGCGCCGGCTGCGTTCGCGCGAAACTCGGTGAGCAGCGCGTCGAGCTTGTCGGGTTGCATGAAGCTGCACATCCGCTTGTTGTTGACGAGCAGCACCGGTGCGTCGCCGCACGCCCCCATGCATTCGCCTTCGCGCAGCGTGACGAGGCCGTCCGCTGTGGTTTCGTCGAAATCGATGCCGAGCTTGCGCTTCAGATGTTCGGCGGCGCTCGTCGCACCCTGCAGCGCGCACGGCAGGTTCGTGCAGATCGTCACCTTGTACTTGCCGATCGGCTTCAGGTTGTACATCGCGTAGAACGTCGCGACTTCCTCGACGGCCACCGGCGGCATGCCGAGATAGCGCGCGACCGCCTCGATCGTGTCGGGCGAGATCCAGCCGTGCTCGTCCTGTGCGATGGCGAGCGCCGACATCACCGCCGACCGCTTCTGGTCGGGCGGGTACTTCGCGAGCTCGCGATCGATCCGGCGTTGCGACGCTTCGGACAGCACGTCTACTCACCTTCCCAGTAGTCGACGTCAGCGCCCGCCCGCGTCATATATCGCCACCCTTTGGCGTACACGCCGATCTTGCCCGAGTCGGGGTACTCGCAGATCTCCGGATCGGCCATCGTGCTCACCGAAAGATAACGAAGCTCGGCATCCGAATCGTTGACGATCTGGTGCGCGGTCTCGGGTCCGCCGGTCGGGCAGCCGATGACGTCGCCGGCGCGGATCTTCCGGCTCTCGTTTCCGTAGCGCAGCGTCCCGGTTCCCGAAACGATGAAGAACATCTCTTCCTCGCCGCGGTGACTGTGGAACGGGCACGAGGACTTACCGGGCGGCACGACATCGTACGAGTAGCCGAGGTCCTTCGCGCCGACGAGCGAGCCGATGCGCCCGCAGCGTGTTTCGAACCGTTCGCCGTGCTTCTCGTGCGCAAGCTCGACCTCGTCCAGATTGACGACGCGCGCGCTCATCGATCGATCTCCCCGAACACGATGTCCTGCGTGCCGATGATCGCGACGGCGTCGGCGATCATGTGGCCGCGCGACATCTCGTCGAGCGCGGCGAGATGCGCAAAGCCGGGGGCGCGCAGCTTGACGCGATACGGCTTGTTGGCGCCGTCGGAGACGATGTACACGCCGAACTCGCCCTTCGGATGCTCGACCGCCGCGTACGCCTCGCCCGGCGGCACGTGCATGCCTTCGGTGAAGAGCTTGAAGTGGTGGATCAGCTCTTCCATGTTCGACTTCATCTGTTCGCGGCTGGGCGGGGCGACCTTGTGGTTGTCGACGATCACCGGGCCCGGATTAGCGCGCAGCCAGTCGACGCACTGGCGCACGATCCGGTTCGCCTGCCGCATCTCCTCGACGCGCACCAGATACCGGTCATAGCAGTCGCCGTTGGTGCCGACCGGCACGTCGAAGTCCATCCGGTCGTAGACTTCGTACGGCTGCTTCTTGCGCAAGTCCCACGGCACGCCTGACCCGCGCAGCATCGGGCCCGTGAAACCGAGCGCCAGCGCGCGCTCGGCCGAGACGACGCCGATGCCGACGGTTCGCTGCTTCCAGATCCGGTTTTCGGTGAGCAGCGTCTCGTAGTCGTCGATGTAGCCCGGAAAGCGATTCGTGAAATCCTCGATGAAGTCGAGCAGCGATCCCTGGCGATTGCGATTGAGCTCCTTCATCGCGCGCGCATTGCGCGTGACCTGCGCCTGGTACTGGGGCATTCGCTCGGGCAGATCGCGATAGACGCCGCCGGGACGGTAGTACGCCGCGTGCATGCGCGCGCCCGACACCGCCTCGTAGACGTCCATCAGGTCCTCGCGCTCGCGGAAGCAGTAGAGAAACGTCGTCATGCCGCCGACGTCGAGCGAGTGCGCGCCCAGCCACAGCAGGTGATTGAGGATTCGCGTGATCTCGTCGAACATCACGCGGATATACTGCGCGCGGATCGGCACTTCGATGCCGAGGAGCTTCTCGATCGCGAGGCAGTACGCGTGCTCGTTCGACATCATCGACACGTAATCGAGCCGGTCCATGTACGGCAGCGACTGAATGTACGTCTTGTGCTCGGCGAGCTTCTCGGTCGCACGGTGCAAAAGTCCGATGTGCGGATCGGCGCGCTGGATCACTTCGCCGTCGAGCTCGAGCACGAGCCGCAGCACGCCGTGCGCCGCCGGGTGCTGCGGGCCAAAATTCATCGTGTAGTTACGGATCTCGGCCATCGCTATTCGCTATCGGCGTAGTTCTCTTCGCGGATCACACGCGGGACGATCTCGCGCGGCTCGATCGTCACCGGCTGGTAGATCACGCGGCCTTGCTCGGGGTCGTAGCGCATCTCGACGTAGCCCGACAGTGGGAAATCCTTGCGGAACGGATGGCCGATGAAGCCGTAATCGGTGAGGATGCGCCGCAGGTCGGGATGGCCGGTGAACATCACGCCGTAGAGGTCGAACGCTTCGCGCTCGTACCAGTTCGCCGCCGGCCAGATGTCGATCACGCTCGGCACGACCGGAAAGTCGTCGTCGGGCGCGAACGCTCGAACGCGCAGCCGCCAGTTGTTCGCGAGTGACAGCAGGTGATAGACGATCGCGTATCGGGGACCGTCATGTGCGGCGCCGGCGTACACCGAATAGTCGACGCCGGCGAGATCAATCAGCTGCTCGAAGCGAAGCTCCGCGCGGTCGCGCAACAGCCGCATCGAGTCGACGAGACGATCGGCGGAAACGACGACGGTCGCCTCGCCGAGCGCGACGGTGAGCTCCGTTGCAGACTCGCCAAGCACCGCCTGCAGGTTGGCGGCGAGCGTTTCGATCTTCGTGGCCATCAGCGAGCGATCGTGTTGGTGCGCCAGATCTTGTTCTGCAGCTGCAGGATGCCGTAGAGCAACGCCTCGGCCGTCGGCGGACAGCCGGGCACGTAGATGTCCACCGGCACGATGCGATCGCAGCCGCGCACCACCGAGTACGAATAATGGTAGTAGCCGCCGCCGTTCGCGCACGAGCCCATCGAGATCACCCAGCGCGGCTCGGCCATCTGGTCATAGACCTTGCGCAGCGCCGGCGCCATCTTGTTGCACAGCGTGCCGGCGACGATCATCACATCGGACTGGCGCGGACTCCCTCGGAATACGATGCCGAAGCGGTCAAGGTCGTAGCGCGCCGCGCCCGCGTGCATCATCTCCACCGCGCAGCACGCAAGGCCGAACGTCATCGGCCACATCGAGCCGCTGCGCGCCCAGTTGATGACGCTGTCGAGCGTCGTCGTGACGAAGCCCTTTTCGAGCACGCCTTCGATGGCCATCTACCGAACCGTCCTATCAGCTATTCCCATTCCAGCGCACCCTTCTTCCACTCGTAGATGAAGCCGACGACGAGGATGGCAAGGAAGATCATCATCGCGACGAATCCGGCGAAACCGATCTCCGGCAGCACGACGGCCCATGGAAAGAGGAACGCGATCTCGAGGTCGAACAGGATGAAGAGGATCGCGACGAGGTAGTAGCGGACGTCGAACTTCATCCGCGCGTCCTCGAACGCTTCGAAGCCGCACTCGTACGGCGAGAGCTTCTCGGGATCCGGACGGTTCGGCGAGACGATCGATCCGAGGCCGAGCAGCACGCCGCCGAGCGCGAGGCCGACGACGATGAAGAGAAGGATCGGAAAGTACTGTTCCAGCATGGGAGCCGGTCCGCGCCGCGAAGCGCCGTACCGCCTACGTTGTCCGGGCACGCGCCTGGCTCGCGCGTGGTACGAAAACGGTCAAGCCGATTCTCGATTCCATCCGGCGCACGACGTTCGCGCGCCGGTGCTTCGTTGTTTCATGGTGCCGACGGGGAGACTCGAACTCCCACGGGTTACCCCACTGCCCCCTCAAGACAGCGTGTCTACCAATTTCACCACGTCGGCATCGTCACTTCGGAACTTCACCGGACTTTGATCCGGCCGGCTCGCTCGCCGTTCCGCCGGCCGGCGTCGTGCTCTGAGAAGCGGGCGGCTGGCCCGGCGCGGGAGCGGCAGGCACGTCGGACGCTTTGGGCACCGGCATTTTTTCCATGACGCCTTGCGGCACGGTTCCACGGGTCGTCACCCGCGTGGTCGCGAACCACGTAAGACCCAGGCTCGACGCGAAGAACAGGGCGGCGAGGACCGCCGTCGTGCGCGACAGGAAGTTGGCCGAGCCGGCGGCGCCGAACAAGCTGCCCGAAGACCCGCTGCCGAATGCCGCCCCCATGTCGGCGCCCTTGCCGTGCTGAAGCAGCACGAAGCCGCAGATCGCCGCGGCCACCAGCACGTGCAGCACCAGCAATACCGATTCCATCCAGTTCATCTTCGACTCCGTCGACCTCAGCGCCGTGCGCATCCGTCGTCACTTGCAATCGCGCGCTTCAAGCCGCGCCGATCGCGAGAAAATCATCGGCTTTCAGCGACGCGCCTCCGATCAAGCCGCCGTCGATGTCCGCCATCGCGAACAGCGCCTTCGCGTTGTCCGCCTTCACGCTGCCACCGTAGAGCAGTGCGACGTCCGCAGCACCCGCTTCGCGCATGCGCGCGCGTAACCGCACATGCACCTGCTGCGCCTGCTCGGACGTTGCCGTCCGGCCCGTGCCGATCGCCCAAACCGGCTCGTACGCGACGACGAGCTTCGCCGCATCGGCGCCGACCGCGGCGAGCACGGCGTCGAGCTGCCGCAACACGACGCGTTCGGTCGTTCCCGCGTCGCGCTCGACGAGCGTCTCGCCAACGCACGCGATCGGCGTGACGCCGGCACCGAGCGCCGACTTCGCCTTCGCGCCGACGATCGCGTCGGTGTCGCAGTAAAGCTGGCGCCGCTCCGAGTGGCCGACGATCGCATACCGGCAACCGAACTCCGCCAGCATCGCCGCCGATACTTCGCCGGTATAGGCGCCGGCCGCGTGCTCGCTCACGTCCTGCGCGCCCCATGCGATCGGCGTCGACGACAGCGCCGCCTGCGCCTGCACCAGATACGGGTACGCAACGCAGACCGCGAGTTGCCGGTCCGGTGCGCCCGCCCAGCCCGCGGTCAACGCCGACAGCAGCTGCGCGTTGGCCTTGAGCCCGCCGTTCATTTTCCAGTTGCCGACGACGAGCTTGCCGCGCATCTTGGATCGACCCGGGGTGTGCGTCGCTGCCGGCGGCCCGAACGCGGCCGGCCATGCAAAACCTTGTAATTATACCGTGCCGCGACGACGGGCGGCAACGCGACGACGCGGCCCGCGGCGTCGGCTTATACGCCAGCCAGCCGGCGCAGCCGCCGCATCAGGATCGGCAGGAACCAGACGGCGAGCGTCATCGCACCGAGCGTGGCGGCGACCGGCCGCGCGAAGAACGCGCCGAGATCGCCCTCGGACTTGATCATCGACGTGATGAAGTTCTCCTCGAGCATGCCGCCCAGCACAACACCCAGGATCGCGGGCGCGACGGGAAAGTCATTTTCCTCGAGGATGTACGCGGCGACGCCCGCGATGAGCATCACGGCGACGTCGAACGGCGTGTTGTTGATCGCGAACGAGCCGACGACACAGAACAGCATGATGACCGGCATCAGCACCGTGCGCGGGACCTTCAGGATCTGCTTCGAGACCTTGATGCACCACCAGCCGAGCGGAATCATGATCAGGTTGGCGATGATGAAAAGAATGTACACGGCATAAACGTTCTGCGGGTTCTTCGTGAACAGCGACGGCCCCGGGTTCATGTTCTTCATGTAGAGCACGCCGATCACGATCGCGGTGATCGAGTCGCCTGGAATCCCGAACACGAGCGCCGGAATCCAGGCGCCGGCGAGCGCGCTGTTGTTCGCCGCGCCGCTCTCGACGATGCCTTCGACGTGACCGGTGCCGAACTTCTGCGGCTCCTTCGAGAACTTCTTGCTGATCGCGTAGGACATCCACGCGGCGATATCGGCGCCGGCGCCCGGCAACGCACCGACCAGCGTGCCGAGAGCGCTGCCGCGCAGGATCTGCAACGGATACTTGACGGTGAGATGCCACATGCCCTTGAACACGTTGCCGATCGGCTTGTCGACGATGCGCAGCGGCGGATGGATGTCGACGGCGAAGCGGATGATCTCCGAGATCGCGAACATGCCGATCATCATCGGGATCAATCCGATGCCGCCCAGAAGCTCGATGCTGCCGAACGTGAAGCGCGGAAACGCGGCGGGATTGCCGAGGCCGACGCTCGCGACGAGCAAGCCCAGCAGCAGCGACACGAAGCCCTTCAACGGGCGCTCGGACGTGATGAACACCGCGCACGTGAGCCCGAGCAGCACCAGCCAGAAATACTCGAAGGAGCTGAACTTGAGCGCAAATTCGGCGAGTGCGGGCGCCAACAGGATCAGCACCACGGTACCGAACAGGCCGCCGATCGCCGAGAACACGAGTCCCGCGCCGAGCGCGGTCTCCGCCTCGCCCTTGCGGGTCATCGCATAGGCCTCGTCGGTATAGGCAGCCGACGCCGGCGTACCGGGCATGCGCATCAGGCAACCCGGAATGTCGCCCGAGAAGATCGCCATCGCGGTCGCGGTGACGATCGCCGCGATCGCGGGAATCGGCGCCATGAAGAACGTCACGGGCACCAGCAGCGCGGTCGCCATCGTCGCAGTGAGACCCGGCACGGCGCCGACGAACAGCCCGAACAGTGACGCGAGGAAGATCACGAGGATGTTGTACGGATCGAACACGAGCACCATCGCCTGCGACCACGGCCCGCTCATCGCGTCGTCCCCCGCGCCATCCTCACCATGCGAAGCGCTCGAGCACGCCCCACGGCAGCGGCACCCTCAGCAGCTTGTAGAACGCGTAGTGGATGCCGAGCGTCACGGCGATCGCGATCGGCAGGATCCATTTCGCCGGCACACCGAACACCCAGAACAGCACGGCGAGATAGACGACGGCGAGCGGAACGAAGCCGATCCGATCGACGAGCGCGATGTAGCCGACGTTGACCACGATCACGAGCGCGAACGCGAGCACGTGGCGCGGCGAGCGCGTCCACGGCTCGAGCCGCGTCCACGCCTGCGCATCACCTTCCTTGGCGCGGGCGGCCCATCCCTTGACGATCAACAGCAGCCCGCAGACGCCGAGCCCGACGGCAAGCAATCCGGGGAACAGCGCGGGGCCGAAGCGCTGTCCCGGCATCTGCGGAAACGACTGCACGTGCACGACGAGCGTCACGCCGAACAGCAGCAGCAGCACGCCCCAGACGGCGTCATTGAGCTTCATCGTGCGCTTAGGGTCGTTCCCGCGAAGGCGGGAACCCAGTGTCGTGTGAAGACGCTGGATCCCCGCCTGCGCGGGGATGACACCGCCGATTCAGCGTCATTTCACGATGCCGACCGCCTTCATCGTCGCGCCGAGATCGGCGTCGGATTTCGCCATGAACTTGGCGAAATCGTCCGGCGCTGCGTAAATGACGCCGTAGCCCTGCTTCGCCATGAACTCGGTGTAGTCCTTGCTCGCGACGATCTTGCGCAGCGCCGCGACGAGCTTGTCGCGCGCCTCAGCCGGAATGTTCTTCGGCGCCGCGATGCCGCGCCACGCCGCCATTGTCCAGTTGCTGCCGGTGGCCGCCTTGAGCGTGGGAACGTTCGGATAGAGCGCGGCCGGCGCTTCGGACATCACCGCCAGGCTCTTCACTTTCCCGGCGTCGATCAACGATCGCGCTTCGGGAAGCGAAACCGGGGCGATCTGCACGCCGCCTGCGACGAGGTCCTGCAGGCCAGGCGCGGCGCCGTTCGACGGCACCCACGGCACGCTCGCCGGATCGACCTTGAGATCCTTCAGCATGCCGGCGATCGCGAGATGCCAGATGCCGCCTTGTCCCGTGCCGGACGCCTTGAGCTTGCCGGGATTGGCCTTGATCGCGCTCACGAGCTCGTTGACGTTCTTGTACGGCGCATCGGCTGCGACCTCGATCCCGGCCGCGTCGGCGTTGACGAGCGCGATCGGCGTGTACGACGCGCCGTTGAGCTCGGTCAATCCCTGCCAGTGCATCATGCCGATCTCGACGGTGATGATGCCGATCGTGTAGCCGTCGGGCGCCGCTTGCGCAATCGCCGAGTGTCCGACCACGCCGCTGCCGCCGGTACGGTTGACGACGTTGATCGGCTGACCGACTTCCTTTTCGAGCAGCGCAGCGATGATGCGCGCCGTCGCGTCGGTACCGCCACCCGCGCCCCACGGCACGATCAGCGTGATCGGCCGCTCGGGATAAGCCGCCTGCGCAGTGGCGGCGAACAACAGCATGCCTGCGGCGAATGCGCGCGCGAAGGCCTTGGCAAGACGTTTCATGGGATTCCTCCTGGAACGGCGGTGAGTGAGCTCTTGTGGCTGCGCGCGTCAGCGCGCGCGGCAGAGGGTGCGCAGTTTGGCAGCGCGCGACCGGGGCGGTCAAGCGCGAGCGCGCCAGCGCGAAGCGTCCCCGCGAAGGTGTCGTGAGCGCGGCGGGCGAAGCCAAGGCGCGCAGCGGGCGTCGCCGCGCCATCGACCCGGTCGACATGATCGCCGTCGCATCACGCAAAGCATTGCGGCGGCCGGGGATCCAGCGTCTTTCGCCGCGGATCACGCGCTGCGCACCGTTTTCCCTGCAACGTAATCGGCGAGCGCTGCGACAAGGCGCTCGAGATCCGCGGCGAGCCGTGGGTAGCCGTCGTTCGGCTCGAGCGTCGACTCGTCCATGTACAACGTGCGCTTGATCTCGATCTGCAGGCTGTGCCGGCGTTCGAGCGGGCGGCCGTAGCGGCGGACGATCTCGACACCTTTGTACGGATCGTTGACCGCGACGCGATAGCCCATCGCCGCGACGCGCAAGGCGACGAACTGCGTGAATGCGGGCTCGCAGCTCGTGCCGTCGCGGTCGCCGAGCACGAAATCCGCGCGCTCGCGACCGCGGTCGTCGGCGTTCGCGTCGCCGATCGCCGGCATCGAATGGCAGTCGACGTGCCAGACCGCGCCGAACCCGGCATGACGCTCGTCGATCGCCGATGCGAGTGCCGCGTGGTAAGGCGTCCAGCAGCGATCGATGCGGCGTCTGATTTCGGCGGCGCGCAGCTTGCGCGCGTACATCGGCTCCCCGTTGCGCGCGATCCGCCAGACGAGCCCGATGCCCTGCTCGGTCTTGCGCGACGGGGCGATCGGATCGGGCCACTCGTCGGCAAGGAGCGCAGGATCGATGTCGGCGAGGCTGCGGTTGGGATCGATGTACGCGCGCGGAAACAGCGCCTCGACGAGCGTTGCGCCGTAGCGCGGCGCGGCCGACCACAGCCGCGCGACATGCGTATCCTCCGACTGCCGCACGATGGCGCGCGAAGGTCGATGCTCGAAATCGTCCGGATACGATTCGCCCGAATGCGGCGAGTCGAGCACGAGCGCGATCGGCCCCGCCTGAGGCCCACGGCGGCGAACCGCCTGCTCGCCGCCGGTCACCCCGGCCTCCACGGTGCTTGGGGTATGCCCATGTTCAGTTGTCGGCCTCGCAGCGGCGATTCGCTCGCACGGCTCGGCGTTACGCGCCCTCAGCCGCCCTCGCCGCTCACGGCGTATTGAGATGGCACGCCGACATCCGTCCCGGCGCGATTTCGATCAGCGGCGGCGCCAGGTCCTTGCAGCGCGGCATCGCGTACGGGCAGCGCGGATGGAAATGGCAGCCGGTCGGCGGGTCGAGCGGCGACGGGATCTCGCCTTTGACCGGCACGAACGTGCGCTTTCTCGGCTCGACCTTGCCGACTTCGGCGAGCAGCGCCTTCGTGTACGGATGGTTCGGGCGCGCGAACAGGTCCGCCGTCGATCCGGTCTCGACGATGCGGCCGAGATACATGATGACGACGCGGTCGCTGATGTGCTCGACGACGCCCAAGTCGTGGCTGATGAACAGATACGTGAGATTGAGCGCGCTGCGAAGCTCCATGAACAGGTTCAGCACCTGCGCCTGGATCGACACGTCGAGTGCTGCGACCGATTCGTCGCAGACGAGGAACTCGGGCTTCACCGCGAGCGCACGGGCGATGCCGATCCGCGCGCGCTGGCCACCGGAGAACTGGTGCGGGAACCGCCGCATCAGCGTCGGATCGAGTCCGACGCGATTCAATTGCAGGCCGACGTACTCGATCTTCTGCCGCGCTCCGATCAGACGGTGGACGACCGGCGCCTCGCCGACGATGTCGACGACGCGCATCCGCGGATTGAGCGCTGCATACGGATCCTGGAAGATCATCTGCATCTTCAACTGCTGGCGTCGCGCCGCCTCGGGCGCAAGGCGCGCGAGCGATCGTGCGCGCCAGAAACGCTCGCCTTCGGTGAGCGGCAGCAAGCCGACGGCAAGACGGCCGAGCGTCGACTTTCCGCAGCCCGACTCGCCGACGAGACCGACGACTTCGCCTGGATGGACGCGCAGGTAGACGCGATCGACCGCGTGCACGACCTCCTCGTGCACGTTGGCGCCGAGCCGGCGGCCGAGGCGCGCCGCGACGTCGAGCGTCTTGACGAAGCGCTTCGATGCGCCCCGCAATTCGACCAGCGCGTCGGCGGCGTCGTCGGGCGCGACCAGCGTGCCGTCGGCTGCGACCACCGTGGTCATGCCGGTGCTCCGATGCGCGCGTTCCACATCGCCGTGAGCGCCGCCTCGAAGTCGCGCGCGAACGCGGGAGCGTCGGTGAGCGGCGACGCGCGCATTCGCGGCCGCAATCCGGCGCGAAGCTCGGCGAGGTGCGCGCGATCGGCGGCGAGCGCGATCGCGGCGTCGACGTAGCGCTCGGGCGTCGCGGCAATGCATTCGTCGAGGCCGACCTGCGCGAGCACGCTTGCGCCGGTGCGCGCGAAGGGCCGATCGCCGGCGAGCGTCACGACGGGCACACCCATCCACAGCGCGTCGCATGTCGTCGTGCCGCCGGCATACGGATACGTGTCGAGCGCGATGTCGATGCGCGCGTGCAGCGCGAGATAGTCGGCGAGCGGCATCCGCGCGACGAGCTCGACGCGCTCGGGCGCAATGCCGGCGTCGGTGAAAGGGCGGCGAATCTGCGCGGCTCGGTCCGCATCCGGCGCCGCCAGCAGCAGGAGCCGGCTTTGCGGCACGCGCCGCAGCACGTCCGCCCACAGCGACAGCACGGTTGGCGACGCCTTGCCGGGATTGTTCAGGCATCCGAACGTCAGCGGTCCCTCTTGGGCGCACGGCAGCGGAGCCACGTCGGGCGCGTCGGCGTAAGGCCGGTAGCACCACATCGTGCGCGCAAGCCGCAGCGGCTTCTCGAGATCGGGCGCGAACGGCGCGCGCGGCGGCTCGACGTGCGCGTCGGTGATTCGCCAATCGATCGTCGGCATGCCGGTCGGTCCCAGGTAGCCGAGCCATGTCGCCTGAACCGGTGCGGGACGCAGGAAGAACAGCGGCAACCGGTTGTCCGCCGTGTGACCGTTCAGATCGATCAACACGTCGATGCCGTCGCTGCGAATGCGTTCGGCGAGCGCACGGTCCGACATCCCGCTCACGGGAACGAAGTGCTCGGCGGCCGCCTGGATGCGCGCCGTGACCTCGTCGCCGCGCGGCTGGTTGTAATAGCAGAACACCTCGAAGCGCGAGCGATCGTGCGCGTCGAGCAGCGGCTCGAAGAACGTCGCGACCGCATGCTTGCGGAAATCCGACGATACGTAGCCGACGCGAAGGCGCGCGTCGCCGCGCGGCGCTTCGGCACGGGGCGGCAGCGGGGTGATGAGGCGCGCGAAATGCGCGCCGAACGCGAGGTGCTCGGCGGCAAGTGCCGCAGGTTCGATGCGATCCGACCCGTTGAGCGTGAGCAGCAGGTTGCTCCAGACGTCGGCGCGATCGGGCGTGAGCGCGAGCGAACGGCGAAACGCCGCGATCGCGCCGTCGGTGTCGGCGAGATCCTTCAGGATGTTGCCGACGTTGGCCTGCGCGCGCGCATGGCGCGGGTCGCGCTCGAGCGCCTTGCGGTAACACGCCAGCGCCTTCGCGGGCTCGCGCAATTCGCGGTAGGCGTTGCCCAGATTGTTGTGCACCGACGCCGCAGTCGGATCGAGCGAACGCGCGAGCTCGTAGTGCGCGAGCGCGGCCGCCGCATCGCCGGCGTCGAGCAGCGCGTTGCCGAGGTTCACGCGCGCATCGAAGTACGACGGGTCGAGCGCCACCGCTTCACCCAGCCTCGCAATCGCCTCCTCCAGCCGGCCGCATTGCCGCAATGCGATGGCGAGCATGTTCTTCGCCTCGGCGGAGCTCGGGCGCAGCTGCGACCAACGCAGCGCAGCGGGCAGCGCCGAGGACGCGTGTCCTGCCGACAACGCAAGCAACGCGTAGAGTTGAAGCGCGTCGACGTCGTCGGGCGCGAGCGCGAGCGCGCGCTGCAGCAGCTGCGCTGCCTGCGCAATCTGCCCCGCGCGCTGTGCGCGTGCCGCTTCGGCGACGAGCGGCGCGACGCCGGCAGACGGCGATTGGGACGTCGGCGCGATCGCCATCGATTCGCCCTTCGCGTCAGCTCACCGCTTCGGCGAGCGCGGTGAGCGGATGGTGACAGCGCACCGCGCGGCCTTGCGCGAGTGCGCCGATCGTTCGCATGGCCGGCGCCTGTGCACACGCCGGGCTCGCGTAGGCGCAGCGCTCGCGAAACGCGCAGCCGGTCGGCAGGTCGATCAGCGATGGCGTCATGCCGGGGATCTGCTTCAAGCGTGCGCCGCGCGCGCTTCGCGACGGCACCGAGTCGAGCAGGCCCTGCGTGTACGGGTGCGCCGGGCGCGTCAGCACGTCGAACGTCGTGCCTTGTTCGACGATGCGTCCGGCGTACATCACGCAAACGCGATCGGCGAGCCCCGCGACCACCGACAGGTCGTGCGTGATCCAGAGCATCGCCGCGCCCGTTTCGCGCGTGAGCTTCTGCATCTCGTAGAGGATCTGGCCCTGGATCGTCACGTCGAGCGCGGTCGTCGGCTCGTCGGCGATGATCAGGTCGGGATGATTCAGCAGCGCGATCGCGATCGCCACCCGTTGCCGCATGCCGCCCGAGAACTGGTGCGGGTACGACTTCAGGCGCTCGTCGGGCGACGGAATGCCGACGCGAACGAGCGCGTCGCGCGAGCGCGCGAGCGCTGCGTCGCGCGACACCTTCCGGTGCGCCTGGATCGCCTCGATCATCTGCACGTCGATCCGAAGGACGGGATTGAGCGTCATCATCGGATCCTGGAAGATCATGGCGATCCGGTTGCCGCGCAGCGCGCGCATCTCTTCCGCCGAAAGCCGCGTGAGCTCGCGCCCGCCAAGCGCGATCGTGCCGGAGACGATACGGCCCGGCGGATCGATCAGGCCCATGATCGAGTAGCCGGTCATCGACTTGCCGGAACCGGACTCGCCGACGAGGCCGACGACCTCGCCCTTGGCAACGGTGAGCGACACGTCGTCGACGGCCTTGACGACGCCGGCGCGCGTGAAGAAGTGCGTGCGCAGGCCGTCGATCTCGAGCAGTGGCGCGCTCGCCGGCGTCATTTCTGAAGCCTCGGATTCAACACGTCGCGCAATTGGTCGGCGACGAGGTTGATGCTGACGATCGTCGCGAGCAGCGCGAGGCCCGGGAAGAAGCTGATCCAGTACTTGCCCGACAACAGATACTGGTAACCGTTCGCGATCAGCAGGCCGAGCGAGGGCTCGGTGATCGGCAGCCCGAGCCCGAGGAAAGACAGCGTCGCCTCGAGCGTGATCGCGGCGGCGACCTGCACGGTCGCCACGACGATCATTGGCGGCAGGCAGTTCGGCAGCAGATGCTTGAACACGATCCGCCACGGCGGCAGCGCGAGGCAATGCGCAGCTTCGATGTATTCCTTGCGCGTCTCGACCAGCGCCGCGCCGCGCACCGTGCGCGCATAGTATGCCCATTGCACGGTGATCAGCGCGACGACGACCTTGCCCGTTCCCTGTCCCAGCACGGCGATCAGGATCAGCGCGATCAGGATCGCCGGGAACGACAGCTGGATGTCGACGATGCGCATGACCAGCGTCTCCACGCGTCCGCCCGCGTACGCGGCGGTGAGTCCCATCGCCAGACCGATCGCGAGCGCGACCACGGTGGAGATCACGCCGACGCCGAGGCTGATCCGAAGACCGTAGAAGATCGCCGAAAGCATGTCGCGACCCTGGTCGTCGGTGCCGAGCCAGAACGTGCCGCCGGTGATCGACTTCGAGCCGGGTGGAAGGCGACTGTCCATCACGTCGAGCTGCGCGAGGTCGTACGGGTTCTGCGGCGAGATCAGCGGCGCGAGGATCGCCGCGATCACGATCAGCGTCAGCAGCGCGAGCCCGAATATGGCGACCGGATTCGCGAGGAAGTCGCGGACGACGCGCGCGAACGGTGTTTCCACCGCGCGCGACGACGCCGCCGGCTCGGTCGATGCAAGCGGGACCGCGGGCGTGCTCATCGATGGCTTCGTGCGACGCGCGACACCGCTAGCCCTTCGCATCGGCGAGCCGCACGCGCGGATCGAGCGCCGAGTACAGCACGTCGACGACGAGATTGATCACGATGAAGAACGTCACGATGATGAGCAGGTAAGCGACGATCACCGGACGGTCGAGCACGCCGATCGAATCGATCAGCAGCTTTCCCATGCCCGGCCACGCGAACACGCTCTCGGTCACGATCGCGAACGCGATCAGCGCGCCGAACTGCAGCCCGATGACGGTGACGATCGGAATGAGGATGTTGCGCAGCACGTGCACGCCGATCACGCGCGCGTTCGACAGCCCCTTGGCGCGCGCGAACTTCACGTAGTCCTGCAGCAGCGCTTCGTGCGCGCCTGCGCGCGTCAGCCGAATGAGCAGCGCGACGTTGAAGAGCGCCAGATTCGTCGCCGGCAGGATCAGGTGCTTCCAGCCGTCGACGGACAGGAACGACACCGGGATCGCGCCGAGCAGATTGACCGTCGGCCCGCGTCCGTTCGAAGGCAGCCAGCCGAGCATGACCGAGAACACCATGATCAGCATCAGCCCGACCCAGAACGTCGGCAGCGAAAAGCCCAGTATCGACGCGCCCATGATCGTGCGGCCTGCGACGCCGTTCGGCTTGAGGCCCGCCCACAACCCGAGCGGGATGCCGATCACGATCGCGATCAGCATCGCCGCGCTCGCGAGCTCGAGGGTCGCCGGCATCCGCTCGAGGATCAATTGCAGCGCCGGCGTCGAGTGGACGAACGAGCGGCCGAGATCGCCGTGCAGCGCGCCGGTGAGAAAGCTCCAGTACTGTTCGGGCAGGCTCTTGTCGAGGCCGAGCGCGGCGATCGCGCGCTCGCGGTCCATCTGATCGGCCTGGGGGTTGATCAGGATGTCGATCGGGTTGCCGACCGCATACACGCCGGCGAACACGAGCACCGACATCACGATGAGCACCAGCACGCTCTGCAGGCTGCGCCGGATGATGTAGACGAGCATGGGACGTTCAATATGTCATTCCGAGCGTCAGCGAGGAATCTGCTGTGGTCGTGCGATCGGAACAGCAGATCCCTCGGCTTCGCCTCGGGATGACACATCCGCTACGGCGCCGGCGCCTTCGTCGGCCGGAACTGGAAGGCGAGCGTGTACTCGTCGGTGCGCGGCATGTACGCGACACCCTTCTTCGTCGCCCAGATCGTGAACTGGAAGTGAATGGGCATGAGCCCGAGATCTTCCATCGCGAGCTTGGTCGCGTTCTGCAGCATCACCCTGCGGTTCTCGTCGTCGACCTGCTGCAGCGCCTGCTCGATCAGGTAGTCGACCTTGACGTTGCTGTAGCGCCCCCAGTTGACCGCGCCCAGACCCTTGTCACGGTTGAACGTCGCGAGGAGCGAACGCAGCGGCGAGCTCGCCTCGCCGGTCGACGCGCCCCAGCCGACCATGTGGAAGCTGAACTCCTGCTTCGATGCGCGAGCGGAATACGGCGCCATCGGCGCGGTCTCGACTTTCGATATGATGCCCACACGCGTCAGCATCTGCGCGACCGCCTGCACGATCTTCTCGTCATTGACGTAGCGGCCCGACGGTCCGTGGATCGTCAGATTGAAGCCGTTCGGATACCCGGCCTCCGCGAGAAGCTTCTTCGCGCCTTCCGGATCGTAGGCATCGGCCTTCAATCCCGGCACGTGACCGAAGAGCTTTTCGGAGACGAGCTGGCCGGACGGCACCGCCTGCCCTTCCATCACACGCTCGGCGATCGCCGGCCGGTTGATCGCTTTCGAAATCGCGCGGCGAACGCGCACGTCGGTCAGCGGATTCTTGTCGAGCGGCTTGCCGTCCTTCCCCGTGATGAAAGGACTCACCCGCTGCAGATGGTCGAAATTGAAATAGATCACGCGATGCGAGATCTTGGACGTGACGGTGAATTTCGGGTCGGACTTGATGCGCGGCAGGTCGGCGGTCGGCGGCTGCTCGATCGCGTCGACGTCGCCGGAGAGCAGCGCCGCGACGCGCGCCGGCTCGTTCTTGATGATCTTGAACGTCACCTTGTCCCACGGCGACTTGTCGCCCCAGTACGCGTCGTTGCGCGCGAGCTCGATCCGATCGCCCGAGACATAGCGGACGAGCTTGTAGCGGCCGCTGCCCACCGCCGCCTTGCCGCTGTTGAAGTCCTCGGTCGACGCGCCGGTGGCGATCTTCTTCGAGACGATGTAGATCGTCGACAGATCGTTCGGCATCAGCGGATGCGGCGCTGCCGTCCTGAAGCGGATCGTGTACGGATCGACGATGTCGATGCCCACGATCATCTTCGTGTACGCGGTGAACGGCCCGGGGCTGTTCGGGATGTTCGGCACGCGGTCGATCGTGAACTTGACGTCCTCCGCGGTGAGCTCGGTGCCGTCGGTGAACTTGACGCCCTTGCGAAGCTTGAACTCCCACGTCGTGGCATCGATCGCCTTCCACGACGTCGCGATGCCGGGGATCATCTTCGAATCCGGGTCCATCTGCACGAGCTTGTCGAAGATATGCTCGGCGATGTTGTTGTTGGGGAACAGGTTGAAGAAATGCGGATCGATCGACGTGACGTCGGCAGCCACCGCGATCCGGAGCTCCTCGGCGCCAGCGGGTGCTGCGGCCAGCAGCGCGACGGCGGCGAATGTCGCGACGAGCGCGCGGCGAAAGGTCGAAATGCGCATGGGAAGCCTCGGGGTCGAAGGATGGAGCGCGTCGTCGCGGGCGGCGCTTCGATGCGACGCCCGCGCGCGACGCACCGGCAATCTAGCCTAGATCGCCGGGAAGCGTCAAAGCGCCGTGCGGCGGACTTTCCTCGCAGGCGGGCAGATGGGCGGCGACGATCGACTCGAGCTCGGCAAATACGGCGTCGTCGGCTGCGGCGTCGCGCTCGGCGAGCATCCTCGCGTCGCGCTCGGGCACCTCGTTGCCGTTCGGCCTCCATGCGCGCGCTTCGGCGAGCATGCCCTGCTCGTAGCGCAGCTCGACGCGCGGGCGCCCGTTGTCGTGCCACGAGCGCGTGACGCCGTGGCGGCGACCCGCTGCATACGGCGCTTCCAGCTTGCGCCGGCCGTCGATGCTGCCGACGCGCGGCACATACCAAAGCGCGACCGTTCCGATCTTGTCGTCGTTGTCGTACGGAATGACCGCGATGCGCGCGCCCTTCGCGTTCCAGAACACGAACGTCCCGGTGCGATGTCCTTTCGCGAACGCCCCGGCCACGCGTAACCGGCCGTCGGCGCCGCGAAGCTCGTACGCGCCGTTCGGCGCGCCGTCACGGCAGCCGACCGATGCGTCGAGCGCTTCTGCCGATGCGCCGCTCGCCGCGGCCGCGAACGCCATCGACAGCGCCAGCGTGGCGGTTCGTGCCGAGCTCGTCGAAGCAGGAACGGCCGACGGCGTGGCCGTTCGTGCCGTGCTCGTCGAAGCATGAACGGCCGACGGGCGCGACAGCGACCGAATCGCGCCGGCGATCAAGGCTTTCGCACCGTCAGCTCTTTCGCCGCGCCCACCATGCGGCGAGCTCGCCCACGATGCCGCGGCGGAACGCGAGCACGCAGACGACGAAGATCACGCCCGTGATCACCGTGACCCATTCGCCGAAGCCGGCGAGATAGTTCTGCAGTCCGATGATGACGAACGCGCCGACCACCGGGCCGAAGATCGTGCCCATGCCTCCCAGCAGCGTCATCAGCACGACCTCGCCCGACATCGTCCAGTGCACGTCGGTGAGCGAGGCGAGCTGGAACACGATCGCCTTCGTGGCGCCGGCGAGCCCGGCGAGCGTGGCCGACAGCACGAACGCGAGCAACTTGTAGCGCTCGGCGTCGTAGCCGAGCGAGATCGCGCGCGGCTCGTTCTCGCGGATCGCCTGCAGCACCTGGCCGAATGGCGAGTGGATCGTCCGGTAGATCAGCAGGAAGCCGCCGGCGAAGATCGCGAGCACCGTGTAGTACATCGCGAGCGGCTGCGTGAGATCGATCACGCCGAACAGCCGGCCTCGCGGCACCGACTGGATGCCGTCCTCGCCGCCGGTGAACGGCGTCTGCAGGCAGTAGAAGAAGATCATCTGCGCGAGCGCGAGCGTGATCATCGCGAAGTAGATGCCCTGACGGCGGATCGCGAGCGCGCCCGTCACGATGCCGAGCAAGCATGCGGCGGCCGTCCCGGCGAGGATCGCGATCTCCGGCGTGACGCCCCAATGCTTCGCCGCGTGCGCGCTCACGTAGCCGGCGCTGCCGAGGAACATCGCGTGGCCGAACGACAGCAGGCCGCCGAATCCGATCAGCAGATTGAACGCGCACGCGAACAACGCGAAGCACAGCGCCTGCATGAGGAACACGGGATAGAAGCCCAGGAACGGCGCGACGGCGAGCGCCGCCGCGAACACCGCCATCGCGATCCGCTCGGGACGCATGCGATCGCGGGTGGGCACGGCAGCCGAAGGCGTCACGTCACCTCTCCCGCCCGAACAATCCCGCCGGCTTGATCAACAGCACGATCACCATGATCACGAAGATCACCGTGTTCGAGGCTTCGGGATAGAAATATTTGGTGAGCCCTTCGATGACGCCGAGGCCGAAGCCGGTGACGATCGAGCCGGCGATCGAGCCCATGCCGCCGATCACGACGACGGCGAACACGACGATGATCAGATTCGCGCCCATTTGCGGCGCGACCTGGTAGATCGGCGCTGCCATCACGCCCGCGAGCGCGGCAAGAGCGACGCCGAAGCCGTAGGTGAGCGTGACCATCCGCGGCACGTTCACGCCGAACGCCTGAACCAGCGCGGCGTTTTCCGTCGCCGCACGCAAGTACGATCCGAGCTTCGTGCGCTCGATGACGAACCATGTGCAGAAACAGATGATGACCGAGGCGACGATCACCCACGCCCGGTATTTCGGCAGGAACATGAAGCCCAGGTTGAACGCGCCCGCGAATTCTTCGGGCAGCCTGTACGGCAAGCCCGAGCTGCCGAAGTAGTTCGTGAACAGGCCCTGGATGATCAGCGCGAGCCCGAACGTCAGCAGCAGCCCGTACAGGTGATCGAGCTTGTACAGCCGTGCGAGCATCGTGCGCTCGATCACCATGCCGGTCGCGCCAACGACAATCGGCGCGATGACGAGCGCCCACCAGTAGCCCACACCCGCCCACTGCAGCAGGAACCACGCGCAGAACGCGCCCATCATGTATTGCGCGCCGTGCGTGAAGTTGATGATGTTGAGCAGGCCGAAGATCACGGCAAGCCCGAGCGACAGCAGCGCGTAGAACGCGCCGTTGATGAGGCCGATCAGTAGTTGGCCGTAGAGAGCCTGCATGGTCGAGAGTCGTCATTCCCGCGAAGGCGGGAATCCAGCGTCTTGCGAGGAACGACACTGGACCCCCAGCCTCCGCACCATTGTTCCGTTTTCCAACGACGACCTGTCGGCCGGGTCGATCGCGCGGCGACGCACGCTTCGCGTCTTGGCTTCGCCCGTCGCGCTCACGACTCCTCCGCGGGGATGACGCGGCTGTTTCCGATCGCTGCGACGCTTCGCGTCTTGCTCTCGGACATCCGCGTCACTTCACGAGAGCACATCCCCCGTCAGCGAGCGGCCGGAACGCCTGGTCGGCCGGGATCGTCGCGCGAATCTTGTACAGATCCCATTCGCCCTTCGACTCGGCCGGCTTCTTCGCTTCGACCAGATACGCCGGATGAATCTTGCGGCCATCGACACGGATCGTCCCCTTGCCGAACAGCGGATCGTCGGTGGGCATCTCCTTCATCTTCGCGATGACCTTGGTGCCGTCGTCGCTCTTGAGCGCTTCGACCGCTTTCAGGTAGTGCAGCACCGCCGAATAGACGCCAGCGTGGATCATCGTCGGATGGATGCCCTTGTCGCGCTCGGCGAAGCGCTTCGCGAACGCGCGCGTTTGGTCATTCATGTCCCAGTAGAAGGTCTCGGTGAAGATCAGACCCTGCGCGGTCGGCAGGCCGAGCGAATGGATGTCGGTTAGGAACACCAGCAGGCCCGCGAGATTCTGCCCGCCCTTGACGATGCCGAACTCGGCCGCCTGCTTGATCGAGTTGATCGTGTCGCCGCCGGCGTTGGCGAGGCCGATGATCTTCGCTTTCGACGACTGCGCCTGAAGCAGGAACGAGCTGAAGTCCTGGTTGTTGAGCGGCACCTTGACGCTGCCGAGCACCTTGCCGCCATTCTTCGTGACGACGGCTGCCGTGTCGCGCTCGAGCGCGTGGCCGAACGCGTAGTCGGCGGTGATGAAGAACCACGAGTCGCCGCCGGTCTTCACGATCGCGCTGCCGGTGCCGTTCGCGAGCATCCACGTGTCGTACGTCCAGTGGATCGTGTTCGGCGAGCACGCCTTGCCGGTGAGGTCGGAGGACGCCGCGCCGGATACGAGGAACGCCTTGCCCTTGTCCCTCGTGATCTGGTTCACCGCGAGTGCGACACCCGAGTTCGGCGTATCGACGATCACGTCCACCTTGTCGACGTCGTACCACTGCCGCGCGACGTTGCTGCCGACGTCGGGCTTGTTCTGATGGTCGGCGGAGACGAACTCGACCTTGTAGCCGCGCTTCTCGACGCCGGAATCCTCCACCGCCATGCGCGCGGCGACGACCGAGCCTGCACCGGCGAGGTCCGTGTACAGGCTCGACATGTCGGACAGCACGCCGATCTTGACCACGTTGTCCGAGACCTGCGCTTGGGCGGCGCCCGCGACCCCGAGTGCGGTGGCGACGGCAATTCCGACAATGCTGCGTTTGAACGTGCTCATGCTTCTGTCCTCCATTGGGTTAAACGCCGAGATACTCGTGCAGCTTGGCCATGTTCGCGTCGAGCTCGCCGTTCGGGATCATGTCGACGACGCGCCCGTGCTCCATTACGTAATGCCGGTCGGCGACGGTCGCCGCGAACCGGAAATTCTGCTCGACCAGCAGGATCGTGAAGCCCGAAGCCTTGAGCTTCGTGATCGTGCGGCCGATCTGCTGGACGATCACCGGCGCGAGCCCTTCGGTCGGTTCGTCGAGCAGCAGCAGCCGCGCGCCGGTGCGCAGGATGCGGCCGATCGCGAGCATTTGCTGCTCGCCGCCGGAGAGCTTCGTGCCCTGGCTTTTGAGGCGTTCCTTCAGATTGGGAAAGAGCTCGAATATTTGTCCGAGCGAGAGCCCGCCCGTGCCGACCTCGGGCGGCAGCAACAGGTTCTCGGCGACGTTGAGGCTTGCGAAAATGCCGCGCTCCTCGGGACACCACGCGATGCCGAGCCGTGCGATCTTGTTCGGGGTCGAGCGCGCGATCTCCTGCCCCGCGTACTGGATCGAGCCTTCGCGCTGGCTCACCACGCCCATGATCGATTTCAGCGTCGTCGTCTTGCCGGCGCCGTTGCGCCCGAGCAGCGTGACGACCTCGCCCGCGCGCACGTCGAAGCTCGTGCCGTGCAGGATGTGCGACTCGCCGTACCAGGAGTGCAGGTCGCGCACGACGAGCAGCGGCGCGCCGGCCGCAACGGACGGCGCGGGCGCGGCGACGGTCCGCTCGTCAGGCATGCACCTGCCCGAGGTACGCTTCGATGACGGCCGGATGCTTCGACACCGTCGCGTAGTCGCCTTCGGCGAGAATCTCGCCGCGTGCGAGGACCGTGATGGAATGCGAGAGGTTCGCGACGACTGACAGGTTGTGCTCGACCATCAGCACCGTGCGGTTCTGCGCGACTTTTCGCACCAGCGCCGAGATGCGCTCGATGTCCTCGTGCGTCATTCCGGCCATCGGCTCGTCGAGCAGCATCATCTGCGGGTCGAGCGCGAGCGTGGTCGCAATCTCGAGCGCGCGCTTTCGGCCGTACGGAAGCTCCACCGTCCGAAGGTTCGCGTACTCGTCCAGACCAACGGCAGCGAGCAGATCACGCGCGGCGTCATCGAGCGCGCCGAGCGTACGGTCGGATCGCCAGAATGCGAACGAGTCGCCGCGCGTCCTCTGCAGCGCGATGCGCACGTTCTCGAGCACGGTGAAATGCGGAAACACGGCCGAGATCTGGAACGAGCGCACGAGCCCCATCCGAGCGATAACGGCCGGCCGCTGGCCGGTGATCTCGCGGCCGTCGTAGAAGATCTGCCCGCGTGTGGGCGTGAGGAAATGGGTGAGCAGGTTGAAGCAGGTGGTCTTGCCGGCGCCGTTCGGGCCGATCAGCGCGTGGATCGTGCCGCGGCGCACCGAGAGATTGACGTCGTTGACGGCGACGAAGCCCTTGAACTCCTTGGTGAGCCCCCGCGTTTCCAGAATGATGTCGCCGGCCATGGTCCGCGTCGAAAGGTGCGCCATTATGCGAAAGGCCTGTCCCGTTGGCAAACGGTGCGCACTCGCTCGTCGCACCCGGCCGACGACTCTAGCCTCAAGCGAGATCGATCAGCGCGCGCGCGTTCGACGCGCCCGCGCGTGCGGCCGCATCGAGCGCGACGAGCAGCAGCTGTGCGCAGGCAAACGCATCGCCGAGTGCGGGGTCGTGCATTGCGGCCCCGATGTGGAAATGCGCGGTCCACTGGTCGAGCGACGAACATCCGGCGGAGCGAAACAGCGCCGGCAGCAGCGCGCGCAGATCGATCCACGGATGGCGCAGCGGCACGCCGAGCAGCGACCTCACCGTCCGTTCGAGCCGTGCACGCTCGTGCGCCGCGTCGAACGCGATCAGCGGCGACTTCTGCAGGTAATCGAGGAAATCGAGAATCGCCGTCTTCGGTTCGGCGGTCGACGGCACAGCACGCAGCGGCGCGGTGAAACAGCCGGCGAAGTCGAGCTGCAGTCCTTCGACGGCGACTGCGGCCAGCGCCACCGGCCGGCGCCACCGTTCGGCGGCGCTCGAGCCGGTGCAGACAACGACGTAGCGGGCGCGCGCATGCGCGACGACGAGATCGGGGCCCGGCAGCGCGAACCAGCGGCGAAGGCGGTCCTCGTCGGCGCCGCCGACGGCGGGTCCGCCGAGCAGATAATCCAGCGCACTGCGAACGAATCGGGTCGCGTCGCCCATCCGCGGCGTCAAAGCCGGTACGACATCCGCAGCCGCTCCTGCAGCTGCCTCGCCTGCCGAAACGCCTCCTTCAGCATCCGCTGATCGACGTCGTGCAGCGCGTACGGATCGATCCGGTTCGCGCTGCCGTGCGCGGCGGGGAGGTCCTGCTGCCGAAGGCGCAGCATTTGCAGGAAGTGGAAAGCCTCGACCGTCGCGTCGACATGTCTCGGTTCCACCTTCAACCGCGCGGCGGCAAGCCGCAGCCGTGCGGCGGTCGACGTCTCGGCGATGCCGAGCGCGAGCGCGAACACGCGAGCGCAGTCGACAAAGATTCGCGTGCCGCGTGTCTTAAGGTCGAGCGTGCCCTTGACGGCGGGATCGTCGTCGACGACGAACGCGCGGATGAGCCCGAGCGGCGGCTCGACGCCGAGCGCGTTCTGCACCATCAGCCGCAGGAACGCGGGATTCGCCTGCGTGTACCCGAACAGCCACTCGCGCAGCGCGTCGGCCAGCGTGGTGTCGCCGAAAAGCGCGCGGAAGTCGAATACGATATTCGCGTTGAGCAGCGCCTGCGGCGTCGGCTCGCGGATCCATTGCAGGAATTTCCTTTTCCACTCCTCAGTGGACAGGCACAGCTCGGGATTGCCCGCCATCACATTGCCCGTGCACAGCGGGAAGCCCAGCCGATCGAACGACGCGTTGACCTCACACGCGAACACGAGCAATCGCTCGCGCCGCCGTGCCGTGTCATCGTCGTCCGATGCGCCGAAGACGAGCGCGTTGTCCTGGTCGGTCGCAAACGTCTGCTCGCCGCGGCCTTCGCTTCCGAGCGCGAGCCAGCACCAGTCGGTGTCGCCCAGGTCATGCCGCTCGAGCACGAGCTCGATCGCGCGCCGCGACAGCGCATCGTTCAGCGCCGCGATCGTTCGCGTCAGCGGTTCGGCCGCCACACCCTGCGCGAGCAGGTTTTGCGTAAGCCTTCGGATGTCGTCGCCGGCGCGCGCGAGCTGCTCGATGGTTTCGGCCGCGTCCAGCCCTTCGGTGACCTGGCGCATCGACACGCGTGACAGCGCGAACAGATCGCGCTCGTTGACCACGCCGGCGAGCCGCCCGTTGTCGACGACGACGATCTGGCGGATGCCGCGCTCTGCCATCACATGCATCGCCTCGTACGCGGTGGAAGATGCCGGCATCGTGACGATCGGCGACGTCATCACCTCGGATACCGGTGTGGCGAGCGAACGCTCGGGCAGCACGACGCGGCGCAGCAGGTCGACCAGCGTGAACATGCCGACGGGCGCGCCGTCGCGGTCGAGCACCACAATCGTGCGCACCTTCGCGTCGGCCATCTTCTGCGCAGCTTCGCGCAGCGGCGCGCTCGCCGCGCACGACACCGGCGCATTGCGCAGGAGCTCGGCGAGCGTGCGCGTCAACGTCTGCTGCTCGGCGGCCCGCTGCCGATACTGGCTGTACAGGCTTTCGAGCGATTGCCTCAGCGTCTCGGTGATCGCCTGCGTGCAGAAGCGCTCGAATTCCGGCGACGCGTGGCGAAGCTCGACGAAGTCGTCGCGCGCGAGCAGATAGCAGAACGTGTCGTCGACGGCGTGAAAGATCTTCGTCGTCGTGCCGCCGGCGGAAAGCGCGCCGACCGGAAACATCTCGCCAGGACCCAGCGTGCCGTCGGGCTCGGCCTGCGTGTCGCTCGGCCGGCGGCCGACGAGCCCGCGTTGCACAATGTGCAGTTGCGTGACCGGCCCGCTCTGCGCCGAGAGGATCGTCGAGTCCCTGGGAAAGAACGCGAGGCGCAACTTCGGCACCAGCGCGCGCAGCGTCTGCTCGTCGATGCGGTCGAACGGCGCGTAGCGGCGCAGGAATTCGCAGGTCGCGTCGACGAGCGGCGAAGGCGCGGTCTTCTGCATGCGGCCAAGCGTAAGCACGATCCACGGCGCGCGCAAGCAAAAACCCCCGCACGATGGCGGGGGTCGTTTGCCTTCAGCCTAACCCTCTCCCGCGAGCGGGAGAGTTTCCCTCACCCCAACCCTCTCCCGCGAGCGGGAGAGGGAGGGAATCAGTGCGCGGTCGCCTTCGCTGCGAGGATGCCGGTGTTCTGGCGAACGTAGAGCTCGTCCCACATGTCTTCGGCGCGCTTGTCGCGATAGAGCAGCGAGCCGAGGAACACGGCGAGAAAGCCGAGCGGGATCGACACGAGGCCAGGATTGCGAAGCTCGAACAGCGGCTTCTCGAGGCCCACGATCGACGTGCGCGAATCTCCGATCTCCTTGAGCTTCGCATCGGCGCCCGCCTTCGATTTCTCGGACTTCGCGATTGCCGCCTTCGCCTTGTCCTGCGCGGCCGCATCGGGCGCCGCGGCGAGATCGGCATTGAGCTTCGCGAGGTTCGCGGTCTCGGTGGTGACGATCTTCTCCTGTGCCGCCTTGACCGCCAGCGGGTACGTGACATTCGGCGAGACCAGCACCAGTCCGATCGCCGTCAGCGTGCCCACCAACATGCCAAGCACGATGCCGCCGGTATTGCAACGCTTCCAGAACAGCGTCAGCAGCACGCACGGGAAGTTCGCCGACGAGGCGACCGCGAACGCCAACGCAACGAGGTGCGCGACGTTCTGGCCCTTGGCGAGGATGCCGATCGTGATCGCCATCGCCCCGACGATGATCGTCGCGATACGCGCTGCACGCACCTGTTCCTGCTGCGTCACATGCTCCTCGCGGATCACGCCGACGTAGATGTCGTGCGCCATCGCCGACGCCGCAGCGAGCACGAGGCCGGCGACGACCGCGACGATCGTCGCGAACGCAACCGCGGCGACGAAGGCGAGGAAGAGGTTGCCGAGCATCGAGTCAGGGCCGCCGCCGACATACTGCGCGAGCAGCGGACCGGCCATGTTGCCGCCGGCGTCGATCGCCTTGATGTTCACGGCGCCGACCTTCATCGCCGAGCCCATGCCGAGGAAGATCGTCAGGACGTAGAAGCCGCCGATGATCGCCATCGCCCAGATCACGCTCTTGCGCGCGTCCTGCGCAGTCGGTACGGTGAAGAAACGCATCAGGATGTGCGGCATTCCGGCGGTTCCGAACACGAGCGCCATGCCGAGCGAGATCTGGTCGATCGGCGCCTTGAACAACAGCCCCGGCTCGAGGAAGCGCTGGCCGAGCTGCTCCGGCGTCATGTTCTTCGCGGCGTCACCGATGAGCGAGGCGACCTGTGCCTGCACCTTCGCGTCGCCGATCACCGCCTGCAGGAACGCGGGCAGACTGAACCCGTACGGCGTCCACACGAACATGACGAGCAGGATCGACGCGGTGACGAGCAGGATCGCCTTGATGATCTGCACCCACGTCGTGGCGACCATGCCGCCGAACAGCACGTAGGCGAGCATCAGCACGCCGACGACCATCACCGAGATCTCGTAGTCGATGCCGATCAGCGTCTTCACCAGCACGCCGCCGCCGACCATCTGCGCGGTGAGATAGAAGGTCGACACCGTGATCGTCGACAGCGCGCCGACGATGCGTGTGGCCTTCGGGTTGTTGCGGTAAGCGAGAATGTCGGACAGCGTGTACTTGCCGATGTTGCGGCACGGCTCGGCGATCACCAGCAGCACGGTGATGTACGCGACCAGCCAGCCGACCGAGTACATGAAGCCGTCGTAGCCGTAGAGCGAGATCAGCCCCGCGATGCCGAGGAAGCTCGCCGCCGACAGATAGTCGCCCGCGATCGCCCACCCGTTCTGCAACCCCGATACGCCTCCACCGGCGGCATAGAAATCGGCGACGTTCTTGACGCGTTTCGCGGCGAGGTACGTGACGTACATCGTTATCGAGATGATCACGCCGAACACGAGGAACGTCAGCCAACGCCACTTGTCGGCGACCGCCCCTTGTGCGAACACTGGCGTGGCGATCGACGCAAGCGCGATCGCGCCTGCGGCCAATGCAAAGCGACGCGAGCTCATTTGCGGCCTCCCAGCGTCTTTTCGGCGTCACGCACGATCGCAGCCGCCATCGGATCGAATTCGGCGTTCGCGCGCCGGGCGTAGTAGAACGCGAGCGCCCACGCGACGACGAACTCGGACAGCGCGAACAGCAGGCCCACGTTGACGGGACCCCATACCTTGATCTTGTAGAGGTCCTGGAAGTAGGCGGCACCGATCGGCAGCAGGAAGTAGTAGATCAGCGAAAAGATCATCAGCCCCCACAGGAACGTCATCTTCTTGCGGTGCAGCTCCTGAAAGCGCGGCTCGCTGTCGATCGCTTTCCAATCCAAACTCGTGTCGGCCATGGTGCTTCCTCCTTGGTCTGACAGTTTCTGGGCGGGATTCCCGCAGCGCTGATACGCCCGCAGGCACGGCCCGCGCCCGATCCCCCGGTGCAACGTCTGCGACCGGTGATGCCGATGTGCCCGTGGCGCAGTCTGTCCGCCCGGGCTTACGTGAACCTTACTCCGGAAAGCGGCTCGCGGCGACACCGGCGGTCATGACCGCCGGCGTTCAGTCCGGCCAGCGTGGAGGCCGCTTTTCGAGGAAGGCCGAAACGCCTTCGGCCGCATCGGCGCCCAGCATGTTGCACGTGATCGCGGCGCTCGCGCTCGCGTACGCCTGCGCGATCGGCGCTTCGAGCTGCTGGTAGAACACCCGCTTGCCCTGCGCCACGACGGCGCGCGGCTTCGCGACGATCGAAGCGGTCAGTCGCGCGAGCTCGGCGTCGAGCTCGGCCGGCGGCACGACACGGTTGACGAGCCCCCAGTCCTTCGCAGTCGCCGCGTCGATGAACTCGCCGGTGAACAGCATCTCGAACGCGCGCTTGCGCGAGACGTTGCGCGACACCGGCACGCCCGGCGTCGCGCAGAAAAGACCGAGGTTGATCCCGGACGTCGCGAAGCGCGCTTGCGTCGATGCGACGGCGAGATCGCACGCGGCGACGAGCTGGCATCCCGCGGCCGTCGCGATGCCGTGCACGCGCGCGATCACGGGCTGCGGCAGCGCCTGCATCGCGAGCATCGCGCGGCTGCAGCGCCGGAACAAGTCGCCGACGAACGCCTCGGTGCAATTGGCCATCATCTCCTTCAGGTCATGTCCGCCCGAAAACGCGCTGCCGGCGCCGGCGATGACGACGACGCGCACCGATGCGTCGTTCGCGATCGAATCGAGCGCGCTTTGAAGCGCGTCGAGCATCGCGAGCGAGATCGCGTTGAACTGCCGCGGGCGATTGAGCGTGAGCGTCGCCACACCGCCGGCATCGCTGCGCAGCACGGGCGCTTCGGTTGCCGCGCTCGTGGCGGCGCGTTCGGGCGCGTTCATCGCTTGCCTCCGCTATTCGATCGCCTGCGCGGACTTCGCCGTCTCGCGCAGGATGAACTTCTGGATCTTGCCCGTCGACGTCTTCGGCAGCTCGCCGAAGATGACGCGTTTGGGCGCCTTGAAACGCGCAAGGTGCGCGCGGCAGTGCGCGATCAGCTCTTCCTCGGTGACCTCCGCACCGGGCTTGACCTCCACGAACGCGCAGGGCGTCTCGCCCCACTTGGGGTCGGGCTGTGCGACCACCGCCGCGGCAAGCACCGCCGGGTGGCGATAGAGCGTGTCTTCCACTTCGAGCGAGCTGATGTTCTCGCCGCCCGAAATGATGATGTCCTTGCTGCGATCCTTGATCTTCACGTAACCGTCGGGCTGCATCACCGCGAGATCCCCGGAATGGAACCAGCCGCCGGCGAACGCCTCGGCGGAGGCCTTCGGATTCTTCAGGTATCCCTTCATCGTGATGTTGCCGCGGAACACGATCTCGCCCATCGTTTCGCCGTCCCACGGCACTTCGGTCATCGTCTCCGGATCCATCACGGTCATTCCCTCCTCGACCGTGTAGCGCACGCCCTGACGGCCGTTCCTCTCGGTGCGCGCGCCGATGTCGAGCGCGTCCCATTCGGCGTGCTTCGCGCACACCGCGGCCGGCCCGTACGTTTCCGTGAGCCCGTAGATGTGCGTGATGTCGAAGCCCATCCGTTCCATCCCTTCGATCACCGCGGCCGGCGGAGCGGCTCCGGCGACGAGGCAATGGACGGTGTGATCGATGCCCGCCTTCAGCTCGGCCGGCGCATTGATCAGCGTCAGATGCACGATCGGCGCGCCGCAGTAGTGCGTCACTCTGTGCGCTCGGATTGCGTCGAAGATCGCCTTCGCCTCGACTTTGCGCAGGCAGATGTTGACGCCGGCGTTCGCCGCCATCGTCCACGCAAAGCACCAGCCGTTGCAGTGGAACATCGGCAGCGTCCACAGGTAGACGGCGTGGCGCGGCATGCTCCAGTCGATGATGTTCGACAGCGCGTTCAGGTACGCGCCGCGATGGTGGTAGACCACACCCTTCGGATTTCCGGTCGTTCCCGACGTGTAGTTAAGCGAGATCGCATCCCACTCGTCGGCGGGATGCTTCCATTCGAACGCCGGGTCGCCTCGCGCGATGAACGTCTCGTAATCGATGTTGCCGAGCCGCTTGCCTCCCGGGCCCAGCGCATCGTCGACGTCGATGACGCGCGGCCTGGTATCGATCTGCGCAAGCGCCTTCGCGATCGTCGACGAGAACTCGCTGTCCGTGACGAGCACCTTCGCCTCGCCGTGCTTCAGCATGAACGCGATCGCCTCCGCATCGAGACGCGTATTGAGCGTGTTCAGCACACCGCCGGTCATCGCAACGCCGAAATGCATCTCGAACATTTCGGGCGTGTTGGCGAGCATCGCCGCCACGGTGTCGCCTTCGCCGATGCCGGCGCGAGCGAGCGCGGACGCAAGCCGACGGCAGCGTGCATACGTTTGCGCCCACGTGTACCGGCGCTCGCCATGGACGACGGAAAGCGCGTCGGGATACGTGTAGGCGGTCCGCGCGATCAACGACAGCGGCGTCAACGGCGTGTAGTTGGCTTCGTTGCGGTCGAGGTCGCGGGCGTAGGGATTGTCGGGGCGCATGCGGGATCTCCGGCCGCTTGTCGGGCTGGACCAGCGAATGATACTGCGCATGCGGCGCGGCGCGCGCTTGCCGGTTGCGAAGCGTTCTCGTATGCTGCGGCGCGCATCCTGTGGAGCCGAACGTGGGACATCGTCTGTCTAAAATCGTCACCCGCACCGGCGATGCCGGCACGACGGGGCTCGGCGACGGCTCGCGGGTGGCCAAGGATTCGCTGCGGATCGGCGCGATCGGCGACGTCGACGAGCTCAATTCGACGATCGGTGTGCTTTGCGCCGAGTCGCTGCCCGAAGCAGTCGCCGCATGCCTCGCCGAAGTCCAGCACGATCTGTTCGATCTCGGCGGCGAGCTCTCCATTCCCGGCTATCAGGCGGTAACCGACGAGCACGTCGCACGGATCGAACAGGCTGTCGAGCGGTTCAACGCCGATCTCGCGCCGCTCAAGGAATTCATCCTGCCCGGCGGCACGCGCGCCGCGGCGATCGCTCACGTCGCGCGCACCGTGTGCCGTCGCGCCGAGCGCTCTATCGTCCATCTCGCATCGAGCGAAAGCGTGTCCGACGCGGCGCGCCGCTATCTCAACCGCCTGTCCGACCTGCTGTTCGTGCTCGCGCGAGCGCTGAATCGCGCCGAGGGACGAACCGACGTTCTCTGGAAACGGGGACGCGCCGGCGCGTAGCGTCACCCGCCCGCGTCCGCCGCCCGCTCGATCGCGTATCGATCGCCATGGCCACCGCTCCCGTCCCCGATCGCGCCGCCGATCGCTCCGCGCGCCTCGCCGACCTGCTCGCGCGCACGGCGCTGGCCGATCAGGCGGCGTTCGCCGAGCTCTACCGGCTCGCCTCGCCGCATCTATTCGCCGTTGCGCTGCGTATCTTGAGGGAGCGCGCGGCCGCCGAGGAGGTGCTGCAGGACGCGTTCGTCAACGTCTGGCACCACGCCGCGAGCTACAGCGCGGCGAAGAGCCAGCCGCTGACATGGCTCACCAGCATCGTGCGCAACCGCTGCCTCGATCAGTTGCGCCGGCGCGAGCTCGACACGGTGTCGCTCGCGCGTGACGAGGAGGACGATGCCGAATTCGACGTGGCCGCCGACAGCCCTAACCCTGCCGAGATGCTGCTCGCCGGCGCCGACGCGCTTGCCGTGCGCGAGTGCGTCGACCAGCTCGAAGGCGGGCCCAAGCAGGCGATCGCGCTCGCATTCTTCCAGGGCCTTTCGCACGGCGAGCTCGCAGAGCACCTGCATCAGCCGCTCGGCACGGTGAAGTCGTGGATTCGCCGCGCGCTCGAGCGGCTGAAGCAATGCCTCGACCGCGCCGGCTACGTCCAATGAGAGCAGGTCCGTGAACCTCGGCGATCCCGCCCGCGCCGCCCGTCTCGACGCGCTTGCTGCGCAATACGCGCTCGGCACGCTGCCCGGACGTGCCCGGCGCCGACTCGCGGCCGTCTCGCGCCGCGACGCGAGCGTCGCCGCTGCCATCTCGGCGTGGGAGAACCGCCTTTGCGGGCTCGCGGCCGGTCTGACCCCCATCACGCCGGCGCCGCGGGTTTGGGACGCGATCCGCGGCCGTCTCGGGATCGGCGAAACGGGCGCCGGGCGTGCGGCGTCCTCGCGCCGGCCATGGTGGGCGAGCCTCTCCCTTTGGCGCACGCTCGCCACCGTGGGCTTCGTGCTCGCATTCGCGTTCGGCATCACGTTGTTCGCCCCGCGCACCGAGCGCCCTGCCGAACAGGTCGTCGTCGTTCTCGCCGGGCCGGATGCCAAGCCGGCGCTTATCGCAACCGCGGACCGCGGCAGCCGCTTCCTCAATGTGAAGGCGGTCGCGCCAGTTCCGATCGCTTCCGACCGCTCGCTCGAGCTGTGGATGCTGCCGCAGGGCCAGGATCCGCGTTCGCTGGGTCTGATTCCCGCGGCGGGCGTCGGCCGGGTGACGCTCGCGGCGCCAGTGGGCATCGTTCTGCAGAACATTCCCGCGCTCGCCGTGAGCCTCGAGCCCGCCGGCGGCTCCCCGACCGGCAAGCCGACAGGGCCGGTGCTCTATACCGGCGCGGTCCAGCAAATCTATTGACGCACGAAAACGAAGGGCCGGTCACTCGCGTGATCGGCCCTTCGAGCCCGCCGTGGGGGACGGCAGGTGGAGGAGACTCGCTGCGGGCGTCAGCCGCGCTGCTTGGTCGCGACGAACGCGGCCGGATCGACGGTCGCGGTCCTGTCAATGGCAGCGGCCGGCTGCGGCGCGATGCGTTCCAGCATGACGGTGACTTCGGCGGAGCGCGCCTCGCGCTTCGCCATCACCGCGGCTTCGAAGCCTGGTTGCACCGTCATCTTCGCCGGCAGCACGACAGCGATGCCCATGGTCGCGATGGTCGCGGCGACGGCGGCGAAGCCGATCGCGGGTGCCCAGGGCGTGGTGTGCGGAAAGCGCTTCATCGTGTTTCTCCCGTGGTGGTCGATTGCGTGTTTGTTTGTGCTCGTATGTCGGTTCGATGCGCTCGGGCGTTGTTTTGGATTCAGCGGCGCGGTCCGGTTGCCGACAGATCGTCGAGTCGATGGGTGCATCGTAGGCAACGCCCGCACGGCGCTCAACACGCACGCGACGAACCGGTGGAAACGCGGTGCGAGGGCCCGATTCGGCGGATGAACGGAGCACGCCCGCCGAAAGGCGAAGGGCCGGTCACTCGCGTGATCGGCCCTTCGAGCCCGGCTTTCGGCGGCGGATGAAGCACACCCGTGCCGGCGTCAGCCCCGCTGCTTGGTCGCGACGAAAGCGGCGGGAACGGGGGTGGCCTTGTCGACGGCCGGCGCGGGCCGCACCGCGACGGCTTCGACGCGCTCGATCTTCACCGTGACTTCGGCGGGCGCAGCGCCGCGCGTCGCCAGCACGGAGTTGTCTACCCCCGGCTGCACGGACAGGTGCGCCGGCAGCACGATGGCCACACCCAACGTCAGGACGGTCGCGACGATCGCCGCGAAGCCGAACACGGGTGCGCATGGCCTGGTATGCGGATAGCGGTTCATCGTGGATCTCCCGTGGCGGTCGAATTGAGGTCGTGGGTGCTCGTTCGTCGATTCGATGCGGCCGGATCGGATATTGGATTCATCGGCCGTTGTCGATTCGATGGCTGCATCGTAGGCAGCGCACCTGTCGCGCTCAAGACGCAAGCGACGAATCGGGGCAAACGCGGAGCGAAACCGCCGGGATCGCGACAGGCGGCAGCGCCCGATGTCGCGACAGCGCTATCGACTGCGCACGCGCTGTTCGATTGCGCCGAAGATCGAGCGGCCCGCGGTGTCGAGCATCTCGATGCGCACGCGGTCGCCGAACTTCATGAACGGCGTCGACGGCTTGCCCGCGAGAATCGTTTCGACCGTACGCTGCTCTGCGATGCAAGAGTAGCCGACGCCGCCTTGCGCCGCCGGGCGGCCGGGCTCGCCGTTCTCCTTGTTGGAGACGGTACCGGAGCCGACGATGCTGCCGGCGACGAGATCGCGCGTCTTCGCCGCATGCGCGATCAGTTGCGCATGCGTGAACGTCATGTCGATCCCCGCGTTCGGCCGTCCGAACAGCGCACCGTTGAGGTGCGACACGAGCGGCAGATGGATGCGGCCGCCGCGCCACGCATCGCCGAGCTCGTCGACGGTCACCGCGACCGGCGAGAACGACGACGCCGGCTTCGACTGGAAAAAGCCGAAGCCCTTCGCGAGCTCCGCCGGTATCAGATTGCGAAGGCTCACGTCGTTCGCGAGCATGAACAGTCGAATCAACGGCGCCGCATCGCCGGCGCGCGTACCCATCGGCACATCGCCGGTGATGACGGCGACCTCCGCCTCGAAGTCGATGCCCCATGCCTCGTCGGCGAGCACGACGTCTTCACGCGCGCCGAGCATGTGATCGGACGCGCCCTGGTACATCAGCGGATCGGTCCAGAACTCCGGCGGCATCGTCGCGCCGCGGGCGCGACGGACGAGCTCGACGTGATTGACGTACGCGGAGCCGTCCGCCCATTGGTATGCCCGCGGCAGCGGCGCCATCGTGTCGGCGGCGTCGAATGACTGCGCATGACGAGCGCCCGAGTCGCCGGCATCGAGCGCCGACGCGATTTCGGCGAGCCGCGGTGCGGCGCGGTCCCAGTCGTCGAGCGCCGCCTGCAGCGTTCGCGCGATGGCGGGCACCGGCATTGCGCGCGCGAGATCGTGCGAGACGACGGCGAGCGCTCCATCGCGTGAACCGTCGCGCAGCGTGGCGAGCTTCATGCGGACCTCCGCGGTGACGAGTCGCAACGGCGTTAACCTATCATGGCGTCGAATCGGTCCATCGGCAAAACGTGCGGACGACTGGCGCTGCTATTGCGACGGCCATCGCGGCGTCGCAGAATGAAAACCGTTGCGCCCTTGGTCGGCTGGTCCACAATTCAAACTCCAACGGAGGAACCATGCATCCGCACCCCATTGCAACGCGCCGCCGAATCCTGCAGGCATTCGCGGCAGCCGCCACCGCAACGGTTCTGCCTCGCACCGCGCGCGCGGCCGATGCGCTGAAGATCGGGCTGATCATTCCGCTGACCGGGCCGTTCGCCTCGACGGGCAGGCAGCTGGAAGCCGCATGCCGTCTGTACATGGCGCGCAACGGCGACACGGTGGCCGGGCGCAAGGTCGAGCTGATGGTCAAGGACGACACCGGCCTCGCGCCGGAGACGACGAAGCGCATCGCGCAGGAGCTCGCGGTGAAGGACCACGTGCAGGTGCTCGCCGGGTTCGGCCTGACGCCGCTCGCGTTCGCCGCTGCGCCGATCGCCACCGAAGCGAAGCTGCCGATGATCGTGATGGCGGCCGCGACGTCGGTCATACCGCAACGCTCGCCTTTCATCGTGCGCGCCGGATTTACGCTGCCGCAGGTCACCGCGCCCATGGCCGACTGGGCCGCGAAAAACAAGCTGAAGCGCGTCATCACGTTGGTCACCGATTACGGTCCGGGCCTCGATGCGGAGAAGACGTTCATCAAGCGGTTCACCGATGGCGGCGGTCAGGTCGTCGAGAGCGTGCGCACGCCGCTGCGCAATCCCGATTACGCGCCGTTCCTGCAACGCGTGAAGGACCAGAAGCCCGATGCGTTGTTCGCGTTCGTTCCTTCCGGTGAGGGCACTGCCGTGCTGAAGCAGGTCGGCGAGCGCGGCCTGCGCGAAGGCGGCGTCCAGCTGATTTGCACGGGCGACGTGCTCGACGACGACATCCTGAACAACATGGGCAAACCCGCGCTCGGCGTCATCAGCTCGCATCACTATTCGGCTGCGCACGACTCGCCCGAGAACAAGGCGTACGTCGACGCGTTCATGAAGGCCAACGGCGGCATGCGGCCCAACTTCCACTCGGTCGGCGGATACGACGGCATGCACTTGATCTACGAGGCGGTGAAAAAAACCGGCGGCACCGGCAGCGGCGAGGCGCTCGTCGAGGCGATGAAGGGGATGAAATGGACGAGCCCTCGCGGCCCGATGTCGATCGACCCGGCGACGCGCGACGTCGTCCAGAACGTCTACATCCGCAAGGTCGAGGATAGGAGCGGAACGCTGTGGAACGTCGAGTTCGACAGGATCGAGAACGTGAAGGATCCGGCGATCGCGTGAACGCGAGCGCTCTGCGCTTCGTCCAATCGGCATGAAACAGGGTTTGCTCAGCGTGCGAGTGGCGAGGAAGGCGGTCGAGGCGACCGACATCTGCACGTTCGAGCTCGAGGACCCGTCGGCTCGTTCGCTGCCGCCGTTTTCCGCCGGCTCGCACATCGACGTTCACACGCCGGGCGGCGTCGTGCGCCAGTACTCGTTGTGCAACGACCCGCGGGAGAGCCATCGCTACCTGATCGGCGTGCTGCGCGATCCGAGCTCGCGCGGCGGCTCGCAGGCAATGCACGAGCGCGTCAACGAAGGCGACGCGCTGCAGATCAGCGAGCCGAAGAATCACTTTCAGCTCGCGCACGGTGCGCAGCGATCGATCCTCGTTGCCGGCGGCATCGGCGTGACGCCCATTCTGTGCATGGCGGAGCGGCTGTCGCACGCGGGCAGCGATTTCGAGATGCACTATTGCACGCGCTCGCGCGAGCGCACGGCGTTCTACCAGCGGATTCGGCAATCCGCGTTCGCGAACCATGTCGCCTTCCATTTCGACGACGGTCCGCCCGACCAGCGGCTCGACATGGCAAGCCTGCTCGCAAGTCCGGATCCGGGCACCCACCTCTATGTATGCGGGCCAACCGGATTCATGGACGCGCTGATCGGCGGCGCGAGACAGCGTGGCTGGCCTGACGATCGCGTCCATCGCGAGTATTTCGCCGCGATCGTGCAGACGTCGGCGTCCGACGGCGAATTCGACGTCAAGATCGCAAGCAGCGGCAAGGTGATCCGCATTCCGAACGACAAGACCGTCGTGCAGGCGCTCGCGGCCTCGGGCGTCGAAATCCTGACCTCCTGTGAGCAGGGCGTGTGCGGGACATGCCTTACTCGGGTGCTCGAAGGCGAACCGGAGCACCGCGATTCCTATCTCACCGACGAGGAACGCGCGAAGAACGACCAGTTCACGCCCTGTTGCTCGCGCGCGAAAAGCGCGATGCTGGTGCTCGATCTCTAGCTCGGCGCGATGACGATGCTCGACGATCGACGCTGATCGCTCCATCACCCCTTTCGGGAGATTCGACGATGTTCCCGATGAACGCCTGGTATGTCGCGTGCACGCCGTCGGAAATCGACGACAAGCCGCTCGGCCGCATGATCTGCGGCGAGCGGATCGTGTTCTACCGCGGCCCCGAAGGCCGCGTCGCCGCGCTCGACGACTTCTGTCCGCATCGGGGCGCGCCGCTTTCGCTCGGTCGCGTCGTCGAGGGCAAGCTCGTCTGCGGCTATCACGGCCTCGCGATGGGCCCGGCCGGCAAAGCGATCTCGATGCCGCTTCAGCGCGTGCAGGGCTTCCCCGCGATCCGCGTGTATCCCGCGGTCGAGCGCTACGGCTTCATCTGGGTTTGGCCCGGCGATGCGGCGCTTGCCGATCCTGCGAAGATCCACCCGTTGCAATGGGCGGAGAGCGATGAATGGGCGTACGGCGGCGGGCTGTACCACGTCAAGTGCGACTTCCGCCTGATGGTCGACAATCTGATGGACCTCACGCACGAAACCTACGTGCACGCGGGCAGCATCGGTCAGAAGGAGATCGACGAAGCGGCGCCGACGACGAAGACCGAAGGCGATACCGTGGTGACCAGCCGCTTCATGGAGAACATCATGCCGCCTCCTTTCTGGCAGCTCGCCCTGCGCGGCAACCACCTTGCCGACGACGTGCCGGTCGATCGCTGGCAGATCTGCCGCTTCTCGCCGCCGAGCCATGTGATGATCGACGTGGGTGTGGCGCACGCGGGCAAGGGCGGCTACAACGCCGACCCGAAGGACAAGGCATCGAGCATCGTCGTCGACTTCATCACACCGGAAACCGACACGTCGATCTGGTACTTCTGGGGCATGGCGCGCAACTTCAATCCGAAGGACAAGGCGCTCACCGCGACGATCCGCGACGGCCAGGGCAAGATCTTCGCCGAGGACCTGCAGATCCTCGAGGCGCAACAGCGCAATCTGCTCGAGCATCCCGATCGCAATCTGCTGAAGCTCAATATCGACGCCGGCGGCGTCCAGGCACGTCGCGTGATCGACCGCATCGTCGCCGCGGAGCGCTCGGTCCTTCCGGCGGGATCGACGAGCGCGACACCGGTGTGACAGACGGCCTATCATGGCACCGACGCGTTCGCGCACGTGACGAAACCCCGCAGATAACCGCAGTCGTGACGGAGCGGCCGTGACCGGCCTCATCGGCGTCCTGTTCGACGGCATCGCATACGGAGCGTTGCTGTTCGTCATCAGCATCGGCCTGTCGGTCACGATGGGCCTGATGAACTTCGTGAACCTCGCGCACGGCGCGTTCGCGATGGTCGGCGGCTACGCGTGCGTCGTCGCGATGACGCGGCTCGGCATGCCGTTCCTCGCAACGCTGCCGATCGCATTCGTCGTTTCCGCGGTGCTCGGCATCGTGCTCGAGCGCACGCTCTACCAGCGGCTGTACCAGTCGAACCACCTCGATCAGGTCATGTTCAGCATCGGCCTGGTATTCGTATCGATCGCGACAGCGACCTACCTGTTCGGGCCGTCGCAACAGCCGGTCGCGCTGCCCGACTTCCTGCGCGGGCAAATCCAGGTGCTCGGTATCGGCCTCGGCGCATTCAGACTGTTCCTCATCGCAGTGGTAGTCGTCGTCACGCTCACGCTGCACTATCTGCTCATCGGCACGCGCTTCGGCGCGCAGGTGCGCGCGTCGGTCGACAATGCGACCGCAGCCGCGGGGCTCGGCATCAACGTCAATGCCGTGTTCGCGGTCACGTTCGCGCTCGGTTCCGGTCTTGCAGGCCTGGGCGGCGGGCTCGGCATCGACGTGCTCGGACTCGATCCCACGTTTCCGCTCAAGTACATGGTGTACTTCCTGCTCGTCGTCGCCGTCGGCGGCGCGGGCACGATCAAGGGACCGCTGGTCGCCGCGGTGATCCTCGGCATCTTCGACGTCGCGGGCAAGTATTACGTCCCGCAAATCGGCGCGTTCGTCATTTACGTGATGATGGTCGTGCTGTTGCTGATCTTTCCCGCGGGCTTGTACGGCAGGCGCGCATGACCGAGGCGAGGCTCGATACCGATCCGATGGTCCAGCGCGAAGCCGCGCCGGCGTTGCGCTTGCCTGACGACCGCTGGCGGCCGCTGGAGATCGTGTTCTGGCTGATTCCGGTTGCCGCGTACTTCGCGTTCTCCGATTACCTCGTGCTCGGCAGCCAGATTCTGATCACCGGCCTGTTCGCGGTGACGCTCGACCTGATCCTCGGTTACGCGGGGATCGTGTCGCTCGGTCACGCCGCGTTCTTCGGGCTCGGCGCCTACACCGCGGGCTTGCTCGCCGTGCACGGATGGGGCGAGCCGATCACCGGATTGCTCGCGGCGGCGCTCGTCGCGGCGATCGCCGGGTTTCTCGTCAGCTTCCTCGTCGTGCGGGGCGGCGATATCGCGCGGCTGATGGTGACGCTCGGCATCGGGCTCATGCTGTTCGAAGTCGCCAACAAGGCGGCGTTCATCACCGGCGGCGTCGACGGCCTGTCCGGCGTGACGATGGGGAAGGTGCTCGGCCTCTGGAGCTTCGACATCGCCGGCAAGACCGCGTACGTCTACAGCCTTGCCGTCGTATTCATCGTGTTCGCGTTGATGCGCCGGCTCGTGGCTTCGCCGTTCGGCTTGAGCCTGCGCGGCATTCGCGAGGGCGGCAAGCGCATGCCCGCGATCGGCTCGCCGGTCTCGCGCCGGCTGATCGCGATCTTCACCGTGAGCGCCGCCATCGCGGGCATCGCCGGTGCGCTGCTCGCGCAAACGACGCAATTCGTAGGCATCGACAGCCTCGGCTTCCCGCGCTCGGCGGAACTGCTCATCATGGTCGTGCTCGGTGGCGTCGGCCGGCTGTACGGCGCGCTGATCGGCGCCGCGGTATTCATGATCGCCAAGGACTTCCTGTCTGGGCTCAATCCGGTCTATTGGGAATTCTGGCTCGGTGTGCTGCTGATCGTCGTCGTGCTCGTCGGACACGGCGGCATCATGGGCAGGGCCGAAGCGCTCTGGACGTTCGTGCGGAGGCGCTGACAGCATGACCGCGACGCTGCGCACCGAAAATCTGTCGAAGCAGTGGGGCGCCTTCAGGGCCAACAGCGACGTGAGCCTCACGTTCGCGCCCGGCGCGCGCCATGCGCTGATCGGTCCGAACGGCGCGGGCAAGACGACGTTCATCAACCTGCTGACCGGCGTTTTGCCGCCGACGTCGGGCGACGTGTTCCTCGGCGACGAACGGATCACGACACTGCCGCAATTCGCCCGGGTCAAGCGCGGGATGACGCGCACGTTCCAGATCAACACGCTGTTTCCGGGACTCACCGTCATCGAATCGGTCGTGCTCGCCATCTGCGAGCGCAAGGGCAAGGCGGCGCTGTTCCACCGGACTGTCGCGCAGCAGCACGACGAAGTCGACGAAGCGCGCAAGCTGCTCGGCGTGCTGCGCTTGTCAGGCGAAGCGGATACGCTGACGCGCAATCTGCCGTACGGCAAGCAGCGGCTGGTCGAGATCGCGCTCGCGCTCGCGACGCACCCTTCGATCCTGCTGCTCGACGAGCCGGCGGCCGGCATTCCGGCCGCCGAAAGCACCGAGCTCTTCGGCGTCATCGCCGAGCTGCCGCGCGATGTGACGATCGTGTTCATCGAGCACGATATGGAGCTCGTGTTCCGATTCGCGGAGCGGATCACGGTGATGGTCGGCGGCAAGGTGCTGACCGAAGGCACGCCGGCCGAGATCGCGGCGGACACGCGCGTGCGCGAGGTCTACCTGGGCGAGGCGCAGCATGGCTGAGCTCGCCGCGCTCGCGAACGTCACGGCCGGTTACGGCGAATCGAAGGTGCTCGACGACGTATCGTTGTCGCTGGACGATGGCGACAGCCTCGCGTTGCTCGGCCGCAACGGCGTCGGCAAGACGACGCTGCTCGTCACGCTGATGGGCCTGACGCGCGTGCATCGCGGCACGATCCGCTTCGCGGGCCGCGACGTGGTCAACGCGCCGTCGTATCGACGTGCGCGCGCCGGCCTCGGATGGGTACCGCAGGAGCGCGCGATGTGGCCGTCGCTCACCGTCGAGGAGCACCTGAGCGCTGTCGCGCGGCCGGGCGCGTGGAATCCGAAGCGCGTGTATTCGATCTTTCCGCGGCTCGAGGAGCGGCGCGCGAATTTCGGCAATCAGCTCTCCGGCGGCGAGCAGCAGATGCTTGCGATCGCGCGTGCACTGATGACCAATCCGCGCCTGCTGCTGCTCGACGAGCCGATGGAAGGGCTCGCGCCGATCATCGTGCAGGAGCTGGTGAACGTGATACGCGAGCTCGTGAGCACAGCCGGCATGGCGGTGATCATCGTCGAGCAGCACGCGAAGCTCGCGCTGTCGCTCGCGCGCCAGGCCGTGGTGCTCGATCGCGGCCGCGTCGTGCACCGCTCGGACAGCGAAAGCCTGCTGCGCGACCCCGAACGCCTGCACGAGCTGGTGGCCGTCACGGTCGCATAACGCGAGGAGGTTCACGATGAAGGCGATCCACATCGTCCTCGACGAGCACCGCTCGATCGCCGCGGTGCTGCAGGGGCTTCGCTACCTCGTCGGCGAAATCGGCGCCGGACGCGGCGAGCCCGATTTCACGCTGCTCGATGCGATGCTCGCCTACATGGAGGCGTTTCCGGAGCGGCTACATCATCCGAAGGAGGACGACTACCTGTTCCCGGCGCTGCGCAGGCGCTCGCCGGAATCGCGCGGTGTGCTCGACACCCTCGAGCATCAACACTACGAGGGACGCACGCTGCTCGCGACGCTGCACAAGGCGCTCGACGATTACCGGTCGTCGAGCGTTTCGTTCGATGCGTTCCGGCAAAGCGTCGACGCGTACGCGGAGTTCCACTGGACGCACATGAGGCTCGAAGAAGACCAAGTGCTTCCGGCCGCGCGCGCGAAGCTCACCGACAACGATTGGGAAGAAATCGACGCGGCATTCGACTCCAATCAGGACCCGCTGGTCGGCGTGGATGCGACGCGCGAGCTGCGCGACCTCTTTCGGCGGATCGTGACGCTCGCGCCGCCGCCGATCGGCGTCGGTCCGGAACGCAGCAACAGGTAGCAACTGTCATTCCCGCGAACGCGGGAATCCAGAGTCGTTGCGCGGTAAGTCACTGGATCCCCGCCTTCGCGGGGATGACAACCTACACGGCACCCCAGACATCGCGCGCCGTTTCGACGCAGAGGCGAATCTTCGCCGCCTGCGTCTCGACATGGATCTCGTTGCCGTGCACGGTGCTCGAGAAGCCGCACTGGGGCGACACGCACATCTGCTCGATCGGCATGAATTTCGCCGCTTCGTCGATCCGGCGTTTCAGCTCGTCCTTCGTCTCCATCCGGTCGAGCTTCGTGGTGACGAGTCCGAGTACCACGGTCTTGCCGCTCGGCACATGCCGCAGCGGCGAGAAATCGCCCGCGCGCGCGTCGTCGTACTCGAGGAAATAGCCGTCGACGTCGAGCTCGTTGAACAGCACTTCGGCAACCGGCTCGTAGCCGCCTTCGGCCGCCCATGCGCTCCTGAAGTTGCCGCGGCACAGATGGACGCAGACCGTCATGTTGGACGGCCGGGCCGAAATCGCCGCATTGATGAGCCGCGCATAGTGGCGCGGCAGCTCGTTCGGATCGTCGCCGCGCGCACGTGCGCCTTCGCGCATCTTTTCATCGCATAGATACGCGAGGTTCGTGTCGTCGAGCTGTAGATACGTGCAACCCGCCGCCGCGAGGTCCGCGATCTCGTCGCGGTAGGCGGTGGCGACGTCATCATAGAACGCATCGAGGTCTGGATATGCGTCGCGGCTGATCGCGTGGCGGCCGCCGCGAAAATGCAGCATCGTCGGCGACGGAATGGTCACTTTCGGCGTGCGCGTCGTCACCGATTTCAGGAATTCGAGATCACGATGCCGCGGATCGCGGCGTCCTCGGCCGCGCGCAGCTCGTCGGCGCCGATCGCGCCGGTGCGAAAGCTCTCGCGCGCGTCGAGCAGCGCCTTCGGTCGCAGGAAGCTGCCGACGTGGTCGGCGCGAAACGGCGGGATGTTGCGTGTGGTGGCTTGCGCGGAGGTGACGGGTGGCGGCATGGTCTGGGACTCCTCTCGATCGCGTCGATGCGGCCGCGGCCGGCGGTCGCAGAGTGCCCGCCATTCTACCGGCATCGAACCGATCGCGTGCCGACTCGTACCTTGGTACGATCGCGATTCGACTCGTGCGCCGCATGCAGAACAAGCCTCTCATTTGCGAACGTGCGCTGGTGATCGCTGCCGCTTGCGCGATGACGGTCGCTATCGGCCTCTACGCATTTCGGGCCGCGCCGACCATTCCCGTATTCGACGGCTGGCTCTGGATTTCGCAGCTCCGGGCGTTCGACGTGGCGGGTTTCCTGCCTGCCGTCTGGGAATTCGGATTCCGCGCCCAGGAGCACATCTACCTCATCCCCTCGCTCGCGTTTCTCGCGACGGCGTCGATCTTCGACGGATCCTACCGGCCGTTCGCATTGACAAGCTTTGCGCTGCTCGTCGTGCTGGGACTCTTGTTCTATCGTCTCGCCCGCTCGCTCGGCACCGGACCGTTGGCCGCTCTGCTCGCCTTCCTCGTCGTCGTGTCGTTCCGCCAGTATCACAACGTGCTCTTCGGCTTCCAGTTCGGCCTCGTGCTCTCGCTCGTCGCCGGCGTGATCGCGATCGACGTCGCCGACCGATATCGAAGCCCGCGCGGCCTCGCCGGTGCGATCGCGCTCGGCGTGCTCGCGTCCTTCTCGTCCGGGGCGGGCATCTTCGCGCTCGGACTCGTGCTCGCCGTGCGCGCGACCGAGTGGCGGCGTCGCAGCGCGCTCGTCGTCGCCGCGACGTACGCGATCTTCGTCGGCCTGCTCGGTCTCGCGCTCTACCTCGATGCGACGCAGCGGCCGCACTTCCTCGGGCGCATCTTCGCCGAGCTTCGCGCGCGCCCCGTCGCGCAGGTGATCGTGGACTGGGTCGACATCGTCGGCGGCGGCGTGGCGGTCGGCGGTGCCGCGACGCTCGTGGGTCTGGTCGTGCTGTGCAGCGTCGCCTGGAACGTCGCCGTCGACGTGCGGCAGCAC
>WNFV01000033.1_pt1 | contig 134888 bp, 119 predicted proteins | sample 5400101 | NCBI WGS metagenome assembly WNFV01 (sample SAMN13153361, study PRJNA577476) | soil metagenome | isolation source: 115 cm soil or saprolite under grassland replicate 1 | place: USA:California | collected 2016-06-15 | reverse complement strand
AGGCCACCATGCTCGAGGCGAACGTCCCGGTGGTGGCCATCTGCGCCGTGCGAACCGGGTCCGGGAAGAGTCAGACCACCCGCAAGGTGGTGAAGACGCTCCGCGAGGGCGGGAAGACCCCGGTGGTCGTGCGCCACCCTATGCCGTACGGGGACCTGCTGGCCGCGCGGGTCCAACGGTTCGAGTCGTTCGAGGACCTTGACCGGGCCAACGTCACCATCGAGGAGCGGGAGGAGTACGAGCCCCACCTTCGAAACGGCACCGTGGTGTACGCCGGCGTGGACTACGGCGCCATCCTGGAGCAGGCGCAGAAGGAATGCGACGTGCTGGTCTGGGACGGCGGGAACAACGACTATGCGTTCTACCGGCCCACCGTACTCATCGTGGTGGCCGACCCCCTCCGAGCCGGCCACGAGATGGCCTACCACCCGGGCGAGTTGAACTTCCGGATGGCGGACGTCATCGTCATCAACAAGGTCGATTCGGCCACGCCCGAACAGATCGCGGAGGTCGAGGCCTCGGCGCGGGCGGTCAACCCGAGGGCGCTCCTCATCAAGGGTCGCAGCCCGGTGACGCTCGAGGACGGGGCGCGGCTCGCGGGCAGGCGCGTGCTGGTCATCGAGGACGGGCCTACGCTGACCCACGGGGGGATGCTCTACGGGGCCGGCGTGGTGGCCGCCCGGCAGGCGGGTGCGGCCGAGATCGTCGACCCGCGCCGGTTCGCCGTGGGGTCGATGAAGGACATCTACGCGAAATACCAGATCGGTCCCGTTCTTCCGGCCATGGGGTATTCGGAGCAGCAGCTCCGTGAGTTCGAGTCCATGATCAACGCCACGCCCGTCGACGTGGTGGTGATCGCCACACCGGTAGATCTGCGCAAGCTCGTGCGCATCGACAGGCCCGCGGTTCGAGCCTCCTACGACCTCGAGGAAGCAGAAGGGTCGCCCACGATCGCCGACGCACTTCGCCCCGTCCTGTAGAACGTCAGGGAGCCCCGATCAGGCATGGATCGCGTACTGATGGACCCGGTTCAGGGATAGCCTCGTCGGCGTGCGCATCCGGGTCGCCACCTTCAATGTCCAGTCGTTCCGCGCGGGGGTCGACGGCGCCGCCGTGGCCATCGGACCCGAGCAACCGGACGTCTTGCTGGTTCAGGAATGCGGATCGCGACGAAAGCTTCGCCGGTTCGCCGCGGCCCTGGAGATGGAGGCGGAGTCCACGCACCGGCGCTTCGGGCGGGTTCGTAACGCGGTGCTGTACCGATCACCGTGGCGGCGGGGGGCCGTTGAGGTGGGAACCTTCACACGGAAGGGCCGAACGCTTCCTCGAGGTTTCATCGTCGTGCATCTTCGGCGGACCGGCGAACGGCTCGCAGCCGTCTCCGCACACCTGGGCCTCTCGCCCAGGGAGCGCGAGCAGCACGCCCGGGAGCTCACCGACGCCATCGCCGGCATCGAGGGGCACGTGGTCCTGGGCATCGACCTGAACGAGGGTTCGGAGTCTCCCGCCGCGCGGTGGATCGGGGAGCGATTGTTCGACGCCTACCTCCGGCCGGACGGCCGTGCGGAGCTCACGTTCCCGGCGCGCCTGCCGACGGTCCGGATCGACTTCCTGTTCGTGAGCGAGGCCATTCGGCCACTCCGCTCGTGGGTGCCGTCCAGTCCGGCAGTCGCGCTCGCCTCCGACCACCGCCCGGTCGTGGCCGACATCGAGGTTCGCTCGCCGTAGCCTGGGTCAGGAGCCCGGTTCCAGAGCCGGCCGGGGCGATGGTCCCGGGGTCCATCGGAACATCCCGAGCCCCCAGGCCGAACACGCCACCGCGCCCACGACAGCCGTGGCCTGCGGGCCCCAGGCCGAGGCGAGCAGTCCGGCCAGGAGGGCGCCCGCGGGATAGGCCACCCCGAACGCCACCACCCAGATGCTGATGACCCGGCCTCGCATCTGGTCGTCGACCGCCAGTTGGATATCGCTGTTGGTGCCGGACACCACCAGCAGGTACGCCGCACCGAAGAGGAACATCATGGCGAGGCCGATCGGGTAGGCATCGGTGGCCCCGAAGACCAGGAGGACCGCGCCCACAGAGACCATCGCGGTCGCGATCACCCGCTTCCCGATCCTGTTACCGAGACGCCCCAGGACGAGCGCGCCCGCCACCGACCCCAGCCCCAGGGAAGCGGCCAGCGATCCGTAGGAGCCCGCTCCCCGCCCGTAGATGTCCGCGGCGAACAGCGGGAGCAGCGCGGTGGCGGGAGCCGAGAAGAACGAGACCACGGCGATCCCCACGATCATGGCCCGGATCCGCCGGTTCCTCCACGTGTACGCCACCCCGCTCCGGAGCTGCTCCCGGACCCGCCGCCGCTCGCCGGGCCGGAACGGGGGCGTGCGCATGAGACCGAGCGCGCCGATGACCGTGAGGAAGGAAACGGCGTTGACGGTGAAGACGAGCGCCGCGCCCTTGGACGACGCGGCGATGATGGCACCGGCGATGGCCGGGCCGATCACGCGGGCCAGGCTGAACTGAGCAGAGTTCAGGGCGATGGCGTTGACCATCGCCTCGGAAGGCACCAGCGAGGGGACGAAGGCCTGCCACGTGGGCCCGTTGAAGGCGAAGGCGAGGCCCTGCCCGAAGGTCAACGCCATCACCGCGAACAGCGTGGCGTGATGCAGCCATGCCAGGGCGGCGAGGATCGCCGCGTCGATCATCATGAAGGTCTGCGTGGCGAACAGGATCCGCCGGCGGTCCAGCCGATCGGTGAACACGCCGCCGATGGGGGAGAGGACGGTCGGGACGAAGTTCACGAACGTGACGAACGACACCCAGAACGCCGAACGGGTGATCAGGAAGACGTACCAGGCCAGGGCGATGGACTGCATCCACGTCCCGATGTTCGAGAGGAACGCGCCGATCCACAGCAAGCGGAAGTTCCGGTACCGCAGCGAGTCGAACGATCCCAACGGCTACGGCCTCAGCTTGCGCCTGGCCGCCGCCACCGCGATCTCCGCCGTCGCCTCGACCGTCAGACGGGACGTGTTCAACACGCAGTCGTAGAGGAGGGGGTCCCTGATGTCTCGGCCGTAGAACCGGCGAACGTAGTGGGCCCGCTCGGAGTCCGCTCGTTCGCAGCGGACCGCGGCTTCCTTCTCGTCCACCTTCTGCCACTCCGAGATCCGCCTGACCCGGTCTCGGAAGTCGGCGACGAGCGACAGGTGACAGGCATCCACGCGATCGGCCAGGGCCGCTTGCGCTCCTCGCCCCAGGATCACGTAGCTGCCGGCCTCCGCAAGCGACAGGATGACCCGACGGGTGGCTTCGGCCAGCGCCCGCTCGTCCAGCTCCGGGACGGGGGCCAGCCCGTATCCTGGCGTTGCTGCGGCCAGGGCCATCCCGACCTCCTCCACCATCGCGGGCGCCCGCTCGTCCATGGCCTGAGCCAATTCGGGGTCCAGGCCGAGGCGGCGGGCCGCTTCCTCGGCGACCTCCCGGTCCACGAACGCGAAGCCGAGCGCTTCGGCGACAGCGGGGGCGACGCGACGCCCCCCCGCGCCGTACTGGCGGGAGACGGTCACGACGGGCATCCGACCGGCCTCCTTACGCGGAGATCGCCGAGCTCCCCCCGGCGAGGGCCGCGGTGAAGGCCAGGGTCCGCTCGAAGATCATCTCCGCGTCGTAGTCGAGCGTGGCCACGTGATAGGAGTTGGCCAGCAGGATGATGTCCTTCTGCTCGCTGCCGGCCCGCTCGTACACTCGCTTCGAGTTGGCCGGCTTCACCGTGTGATCCTCCCGCGACGAGAACACGAGCAGCGGCAGCCCCATCGACGGCAACTCGCGGTCCGTGGTCCGCAGCAGCTTCCCCAGCTCGTTCGCGGCGCGGAGCGGCACCCGCTCGTACACGATCTCGTCCTGCCCCGGCCGCTTGAGGTCGTTGCCCAGGCCTTTGCTCGTGCGCATGAACAATCGGGCCAGGGGAGCCAATCTCAGGTCGGGGCGGCGGATGATGGGATTGACAGCGACGACGCCGCTCACCTTGTCCGGGTGTTTGGCGCCGAGATGCAGAACCATGGCTCCGCCCATCGACAACCCGACGGCAACCACCGTCGAGCAGCGGTGCGCCAGTTCGAGGAGGACTCTCTCGGCCTCTTGCTCCCACTGCGGCCAGGTCGTCTTCTCCAGCTCCTCCCAGGTGGTGCCGTGCCCGGGTAAGCGCGGCCCGACCACCGAGAGTCCCCGCCCGGCCAGCCATTCCCCGAACGGGCGCATGGAGGCGGGGCATCCCGTGAAACCGTGCTGGAGGAGGACGCCCACCAGGCCGCCGTCGAAGCGGAAGGCTTCGGCTCCCGGGATGACCCGAGGTTGCGCCGGCTGGCTCACCATCAGGTCCGGCGGGAGTGCGCTCGGAACAGCTGGATCACCAGGTACAGGGCGAACAGCCCGGCCACCCCGACCAGGACGATCAGGATGGCGGTGAACGTCCATTCGAGAGGCCCGAATGCCAGCATGTGATGGGTTTGCCCTCCGGAAGCCGGTCGGTACTAGTGTATTCGGGTAACGGAACCCCCGAGGGGCGGGGTCTATCGGGTGAGGTGACCCCTGTGTTCTGGTGGCTCATGAAATACGTGTTCCTGGGGCCGCTGCTCAGGCTGATGTACCGGCCGAAGGCGGTAGGGCTGGAGAATGTCCCGGCCGACGGGCCGGCCATCCTGGCCGCGAACCATCAGTCCTTCCTCGACGACCTCCTGCTTCCGCTGGTGGTGCCGAACCGGAAGGTGGTGTTCCTGGCCAAGGCCGAGTACGTCGACAAGTGGTATCTCCGGTGGTTCTTCAAGGGTGCCAACGTCATCCCTGTGCGCCGGCAGAGCCGCTCGGGGGCGGAGGCCGCGATCCAGGCCGGAGTGCAGGCCCTTCGGGAGGGGAAGCTGGTCGGCATCTTCCCGGAGGGCACCCGATCGCCGGACGGCCGCCTGTACCGAGGCAAGACGGGCGTCGCCAGGATGGCGCTCGAAGCCCAGGTTCCGATCATCCCGGTCGCCATCACCGGGACGTTCGAGGCCATGCCGTATCACCAGAAGATGCCCAAGCCGGGTCGGGTCGAGATCAGGTTCGGCGGGCCCCTCCGGTTCGACCGCCACTACGACACGCCGACGGATCGGTTCGTCCTGCGATCCGTCACCGACGAGCTCATGTACGAGATCATGATGCAGTCCGGGCAGGAGTACGTGGATGAATACGCCTCCACGCTCAAAGGCGAGCTCGCCCGAACGGAACGCGGAGGTCAGGAAGCTTCGCAGCAGCCCGCGGGGGCTAGCACCGGCGCCCCGTCGTCCGCCAAACCGGCGAGCCACGCGTAGCCGTCGTTCCTACCGATCGGATCGGCACCTTCAGACCTAACGCGCTGCCTGCGGCGCGGTGAGAGGCCCCCGCTTGACGCCGCGTTGCTCGCTGCCCTCCTGGATCCATCGGGCTCCGCACCCAGTGCAGAAGGCCCTCCGCTGCGGACTGACCACGATGACGATCCTCACCGATTGGCAAACCGGGCAACGAGACACACCGTTCTCCTTTTCCTGACGCACCGCGGACCGCCGGGACGGCGCTGAGGCGGCCTCGAAGCGGCCAGTTGATACCCGTGCGCGCTGGGCCGCTAACCGACCGGAACCACCCACGGCAGCCATTTCCGTGACAAAACGCCCCCCGGGGATCCGGCGCGTTCCACGCCCGCCCAGGGGCTCGGCCGGATGACTAGCCCGTTGCTTCTGGGGCCGCCCAGCCGAGGGCCCGTTCCACCGCTCGCCGCCACGAGCGGTAGCCGTCCTCGATCCGTGGATCCTTGCGAGGGTGGAACGCCCGGTCCTCCTGCCAGTATCCGGCGAGCTCGCCGGTGGAGGACCACACGCCCTCTCCCAGCCCGGCGAGGTAGGCGGCCCCCAGCGCGGTGGTCTCCTGGACCCGTGGCCTGCGCACCGGGACGCCGAGCAGATCCGACTGGAACTGCAGGAGCACGTCCATGGCGCTGGCTCCCCCGTCCGCCTTCAGCTCGGTGAGCGGGATGCCGGCGTCCAACCGCATGGCTTCGACCACGTCGCGGGTCTGGTACGCCATGGCCTCGATCGCCGCCCGCACCACGTGGGCCCGGCTGGTACCCCGGGTGATCCCCACGATGACCCCTCGGGCGTACGGATCCCACCACGGGGCGCCCAGGCCCGTGAGCGCAGGGACGAAGTAGACCCCTCCGGCGTCCGGGACCGAGGCGGCAAGTGGTCCCGCCTCGGACGTCGCGCCCAGGACCTCGAGGCCGTCGCGGAGCCACTGGACGGCAGCCCCGGTCACGAAGATCGATCCTTCGAGCGCGTAGGCGTGGCCTCCGTTCGGCCCGCAGGCGATCGTGGTGATGAGCCCGGACCTCGAACGGGCCGGGCGGTCGCCCGTGTTCATCAGCACGAACGAACCCGTGCCGTACGTATTCTTCGTGTCGCCCGCCTCGAAGCAAGCCTGGCCGAACAGCGCTGCCTGCTGGTCGCCGGCGATCCCAGAGATGGGGACGCGAGCCCCCAGCAGGCGGTCGGGATCGGTGAGGCCGAACGTCCCCGAGGACGCCATCACTCCCGGCAGCACCGCGGTGGGGATGCCCAGGCGATCCAGGATCTCCTCGTCCCAATCCAGCCGGTGGATGTCGTAGAGCATGGTCCGCGACGCATTGGTTCGGTCGGTGGCGTGGGCAGCCCCGCCCGTCATCCGGGACAGCAAGTACGAGTCCACGGTCCCGAAGGCCAGCTGGCCGGCTTCGGCGGCCTTTCGAGCGTCCGGCACGTGCTCGAGCAACCACGCGAGCTTGGTTCCCGAGAAGTACGGGTCGATGACCAGGCCGGTGCGCTCGCGGACCAATCCCTCCCATCCCTCCTCGCGAAGCCGTTCGCACAACGGGGCGGTCCGCCGGTCCTGCCACACGATGGCCGGGTGCACGGGCCGGAGGGTCTGCCGGTCCCAAAGGATCGTCGTCTCTCGCTGATTCGTGATCCCGAGTGCGGCGAGCGAGGAAGGCTGGACCCGCGCCGACCCGAGGGCAGCCTCGATGGAGGAGAGCATGGCCGTCCACCAATCGTCGGGCTCGTGCTCCACCCATCCGGGCCGCGGAAAGGACTGCGGGAACTCGCGGTATCCCTTTCCGAGAACCGTGCCGGTTTCGTCGACGACCAGCGCGGTCACCCCAGTGGTTCCGGCATCGATCGCGAGGACCCCCGGCATTTCGGGAGGATGCTACCGAACGGTGGGGAAAGCTTTAGAAGCCCCAGGGCCACCAGCCCTGGTCGGCCACGACGCAGGCGGCCACCGCCACATTGGCCTTCGGGTCGAACGGGCTGGTGCCCCCCTTCCCGCATCGCTGGGACCAGGGTTCCCAGATTCCGGGCGTGAGGATCTGGAACACGCCGCTCGCATTTCCGTACGGGGGCACCTCGATCTGGTTGTAGGCCTCGGGGCGGCAGTTCGATTCGCGCGTGGCGACTGCCAAGGCGGTGTTGATCTGGTCTCGGCCCAGCGGGCTGAACGACTTCACGATGAGGTCGTGCACTGTGCCGGAGGCGCAGCCTGCTCCGACCCCGCCGGAGCCCAGGTACTCGGAAAGCGCCGCCGCGGCCGCGGCTCGCGCCGCCTCCAGCTCCTTTTCCAGGCGCTTCACCTCTCGGCCCGCGGCGCCGGCCTTCCCGCGGGCGCCCGCGGCGTCGGCGGCGGCCTCGGCGGCCAGGGACTGCACGCGGCGAACAGAGCCTGCCAGGTCCTGCTTTCTGGCTTCCAGCCGGGCAGTGGAGTCGGCGAGCGCTGTCTTGAGCATCGCCACCTCGGAGACGGATGAGTCGTCGACTTGGAACGTGCCGGCGGCATAGACCTGGGCCGAGGCGAAATCGGCCGCGCTCTGCGACCCGAGGAACAGATCGATGGACGCGGCGGGTCCCAGCTCGTAGGCTGCCGTGACCCGCTCGTTCAGCCGCTCCTGGGCTTGGTCCAGCCGCTGTGAGAGGTCCTCCTGGGTGGCGTAGGCGGCCACCACGTCCTTCGCCGCTTGGTCCAGCTTCGCCTGAAGCCGCCGGTATGCGTCGACCAACCGGCCAAGGTTGGCTTCTGCCTGCGTTGCAGCTTCTCGTGCGGCCGCCTGCTTGGCCCTGGCCCTGGCGAGCCTCTGCTCAACCGAATCGGCCCCGGCTTCGTGCGCAACCCCGGCCGCCGAGATGGCGACGAAGGAGACCAGCAGGACAAGCGAGGCGCTCTTTCGCACGCGGAACTCCTGATTCGGTCTGGGGGGGACCTCTTTCGAGATCGGTCCTGGGAGGCGATGCCTTGAGAGACGGCCGGGTGGGACTACCCGATATCAGGGAGAGGGTGGGAAGCCTCAGCCTAGAATGGGCCGAACCGTCCTCGAGCACGTGTGGGGGGAAGGAGGACCGTGAAGCTCGGCATCCTGTGCGGCGGCGGGCCCGCCCCGGGGATCAACTCGGTCATCTCGGCGGCCACGATCGAGGCCCGCAACTCAGGATGGGACGTCCTCGGCATCCTCGACGGCTTCGAGCATCTCATGCAGGGCGACACCGGGCACGTCCAGCGCCTCACGATCACCGACGTCTCGCGCATCCACGTCTTGGGCGGATCGATCCTGTTCACGTCGCGGGCCAACCCCACCATCCGTGACGAGCGCGCGGACGATCCGGACTGGCGCATGAAGAACACCGTGCGGGCACTGAAGGAGCTCGCCATCGATGCGCTGGTCACCATCGGCGGGGACGACACGGCATTCTCGGCACAGAGGGTGGCCGAGGCCGCCGGCGGGGCGATCAAGGTGGCCCACGTGCCCAAGACCATCGACAACGATCTGCCGCTCCCCAGGGGCGTCTCGACGTTCGGGTTCCAGACGGCGCGCCACGTCGGCGTGGAGCTCGTGAACAATCTGATGACCGACGCCATCACTACCAAGCGATGGTTCTTCGTGCTGGCCATGGGACGGTCCGCCGGGCATCTCGCCGTGCGCATCGGGAAGGCCGCGGGCGTCACGCTCACTGTGATCGCAGAGGAATTCCCGCCGGATCGCCCGATCAGGCTGATGCACCTGGTCGATCTCATCGACGCGGCCATGCTGAAACGGGTGGCCCACGGCCGGCCCTTCGGGGTCGTCGTCCTATCCGAGGGGATCGCCCTGCGCATGGAGGAAGACGACCTGAAGAAGGCCATGCCGGACGTGGAGCGGGACGAGCACGGCCACATCCGCCTGGGCGAGCTGGACCTGGACGGCGTGCTGGCGGACCTCGTCAGGGAGCGTTTCAAGGAGCGGGGCCAGAAGGTCACGATCACCGCCAAGAACATCGGGTACGAGCTTCGGTGCGCGGCGCCCATTCCCTTCGACATCGAATACACGAGGGACCTCGGCTACGGCGCCATCGAGTACCTGCGGACGCTGTTCGGGGAAGGGCGGGACGAGGTCGGGGCGATGATCACCATCCAGGAGGAACAGATGGTCCCGCTTCCGTTCGGCTCGTTCACCGATCCCGGGACCGGGCGGCCCCGGGTTCGAGAGGTCAACATGGAAAGCGGGATGTACCGGGTGGCGACCGAATACATGATCCGGCTGGAGCAAGAGGATCTCGATGACCCCGAGAAGCTCAAGGCCATCGCGGAGGCCGCCGGGATGACCCCCGACGAGTTCCGGGAACGGTACGAGTACGTGGTGACCGCGCGAGCGCCTGCCGGGGCGGCCTGACCGGGGAGGGCCTCGCTATCCCGCCTCGCGCCGTTCGCTCGGTGGCTGGGGGGCCGGCGGCCTGGCGGGAGGGGCCCCGGGGGCCGCGCGGCGCTGGCGGGGCGGAGCCTCCGGCACCCGGCGATCGGTGGCCGCGAACAGCGCCCACAGCAACCCGCCGGCCGCGAGGAAGACCAGGATGATTCCCGGCGGCCACACGAACGAGACCCCGATGGCGATCAGGAGGATGCCGAACATCGGCACCCCCGCCAGGAACTGCGGGGACAACTTGGTGGCGATCCAGGCGGCGGGCCGCATCCATCGACCCGCCCGCCACTGGGCCGCCGCGACCGGGCCCAGCAGGCCCAGCAGGATGAGCACGATCGCCGTCGCCATGTGTCCTCCTTACCCGACGGGCTCGGGGGTCATGCCCCCGGGTGCCCTCAGCCCGCCGGCTTCCCCGACCGGAGTCCTCACGGGTGGCCACTATACTCGGGCCCCGTGACGCGCCCGATCGACCTGCGATCCGACACCGTCACCAGGCCCACTCAGGCCATGCGTACGGCGATGGCCCGGGCGGAAGTCGGAGACGACTGGTACGGGGACGATCCCACGGTCAACCGCCTCGAAGAGCGGTGCGCCGAGATCACCGGTAAGCAGGCCGCAGTCTACGTGGCCACCGGCACCATGGCCAACGAGATCGCCCTGCACGTTGTCGTCCACTCCGGGCACCTCGTGGTTTGCGAGGGCACGTCCCATGTGGCGACGGTCGAGGTGGCCTCGGCGGCCGCCATGTCGGGCATCGCGTTCAAGCCGATCCTCGCGGATCGGGGGCAGCTGACCGCCGAGATGGTGGGCGAGGCCCTCGAACCCGATCCCTACGGCGTTGACGTGGTCGACCTGCTCTCACTCGAGAACACCCATCAGGTGGGCGGGGGCACCGTCATGCCCGCCGACGAGCTGCGGGGGATCCGCAAGGCAGCCCAGGAGGCCACCGTGCCCGTCTACCTCGACGGGGCCCGCCTCTTCAACGCGAGCGTGGCGTCGGAGACGCCGGTGGGGGAGTACGCGGTCGAAGTGGACGCCCTGATGATCTCGCTGTCCAAGGGTCTGGGCGCGCCGATCGGGTCCGTGCTGTGCGGGACGGCCGACTTCGTGGCCGAGGCCCGGCGAGCGAAGATCCTGTTCGGCGGGGCGTGGCGGCAGGCCGGGATCATGGCGGCGGCCGGGCTCGTGGCCCTGGAGGAGGGCCCCGGGCGGCTGGTGGAGGACCACGTGAACGCGCGGCGGCTGGCGGACGGGATCGCGCTCTGCACGCCCGAGGTGCTGGACACGGCCTCGGTCGAGACCAACATCGTGTTCGCCGACACGCGGGCGATCGGGGTGGCGCCCTTTGAGCTGCGCGAGCGGCTCCGGCAAGCAGGCGTCCTGGTCAACGTGGTCGCCGGCAAGGTTCGTCTGGTGACCCATCGAGACGTGTCGGCCGCTGAGGTCGACGAGGCCGTGCGGACCTGGGACCAGGTCGTGGGCCCGGCCCGAAAGGGGGCTCGGCCGTGAGGCTGCTCGGCCCTCGGTACCCGGAGGACGTCGCCGCCCGGGTCCCTCCCGGGCAGCGCCTGGTCAAGGGATGGCCGGTCCTCCAATACGGCCCCATCCCGCGCTTCGACGAGTCCACGTGGGACTTCGAGGTGACCGGGCTGGTCGACCGCCCCTTCACCGTGACCTACTCCGAGCTCAGGGCGATGGGGCCGGGGCGGGTGCAGGCTGACATGCACTGCGTCACGGGGTGGTCGACGCTGGACAACGAATGGGAGGGCGTGCCGTTTCGGACCCTGGCCGAGCGCGCGGGGCCCAAACCGGAGGCGGCGTGGGTGATCACTCACTGCGACTACGGCTACACGTCCAACCTCTCCCTGCGGGCCATGATGGACGACGACGTCCTGGTGGCCTGGGGCCACGGGGGAGAGCCGCTCGCGCCCGAGCACGGCTACCCGCTCCGGCTGGTCGTGCCCAAGCGCTACGCGTGGAAGAGCGCGAAGTGGGTGCGAGGACTGGAGTTCACGGCTCGGAACGAGCGCGGGTTCTGGGAGGTCCGGGGCTACCACACGCATGCCGATCCCTGGCGCGAGGAGCGGTACTCCTACCAGGAGACGAAGGACTCCCAGTCCGAACCCTGAGGCGCCGGCTCGGGGGCGCCCTCGAGGTCCGCGCCGGATACCTCAGGCCTGTCGGGGTGAGGCGAGTCTGCGCAGCGTGGCGATGTTGCGAGCGTGATCTTCCAGTCGGCCGGGAGTCTCGCACAGCACCGTGCAGGCACGGACCGCCGGATGATGCAGGATGGCCCGGAAGCCGGCCTCGCCGATGTGGCCCTCCCCGATGTGTGTGTGGCTGTCCCGGCGGGCCCCGACGGCGAACTTCGAATCGTTGGCGTGGATCAGGCGCAGGCGGCGGCTCAGGCCCAGCCCGCGGACCTCGTCGAAGCAAGTCCCGACCCCGGATTCGGTATGGAGGTCGTAGCCCGCCGCGAAGAGGTGGCACGTGTCCGCGCACAGGGCCAGGCGGGGATGAGCGTGACAGGCGTCGAGCAGCTCGCGGTACTCGCGGAAGGTGGAGGCCACGGAGCCAACCGTGCCGGCGGTGAGCTCGACGAAGACCGAGGTTCGGATGGCGGCGCTAGCGATGGCCCGAAGAGACGCGGCCGCCAGCTCCACGGCCGTGGTGCGCTCCGTGGCTGCTCCCGCCGCGCCGGCGTGAACGACGACCCCGGTGGCGCCGATCGCCTCGGCCAGTGCCACCGTCGCCTTGGCCAGATCCACCGAGCGACGGCGGAAGTCGCCGTTCGGTGACGCCACGTTGACCATGTAGGGCGCGTGCAGGATGAGGGGGCCCAATCCTTCGGATCGCCATCGCCGGCCGAACTCGCGGGCGACCCCGGCAGGGACGGACGGAGGCGCCCACGCCCGCGGGTTCGACCCCCAGATCTGTGCGGCCTCGGCTCCGCACGCGCGAGCTGAGTCGATAGCTCTGAGCAAATTGCCCCGCGTGGGCACGTGCGCCCCGATGCGCACGAGATCGGCTCTACGGTTGGGTGACGAAGATCTTGACCGTCTGACCCTGCTTCACGGTCGCTCCGGCTTCGGGGTCCTGGAGGACCACGGTACTCGGAGGATCGGTGAGGGGGAGCTCGTAGACCTTGACGACGAGTCCGAGGTTCTGGAGGTAGCTCACGGCCTCCTCTTTCGTCATCCCCACCACGTTGGGCATGTCGAAGGTCTTGGGGCCCTTGGAGACGACCATCGTGATCCTGGAACCCTTCGGGGCCGTCCCGCCGGCCGGCGGATCGGTGCTGATGACGTCGCCGTTCGGCACGTCGGTGGAGAACGCGTTCGTCTGCTTCACCTTGAACCCCAGGGCCTCCAAGGTGGCACGGGCGCTTGCCGCCGGCTGGCCCACCACGTCCGGAACCCCGACGGGCGGGGGACCCTTGCTGACCGTGATGGTGACCTTGGCTCCCTCCTGGAGCTTCGTCCGTGGGTCGGGGCTCTGCCGGATGACATGGTCCGCGGGAACGGTCTCGTCGAAGGCACGTCGCACCGACACGACGAACCCGAGGTCCGTCAGCGTCTTCGTGGCGTCTTCTTCCGTGTCCCCGGTGACATCGGGGACCTCCACGGGACGGGGGCCGAGGGAGGGGAACAGCACGACGGTGGCTCCCTTGCGCAGCTTCGTCCCCGGAGGTGGCTGCTCGGCGACGATCGAGCCAACCGGCACCTCGGTCGAATATCGACCGTCCCCGATCTCGACGGCCAACCCGGCCCCTCGCATCCTTCCTTCGGCCAGCCGTTGGGACAGCCCGATGACGCCGGGGACCTTCGTGTAGTGCGGGATGGCGTACGTCCATGTCGCCCAGGCCCCAGCCACCAAGAGCAGCACCAAGCCGACGATGCTCAGGACCTTTCGGAGCGTGCGGGCCCGGCGGGCCCGTGGCGACAGCGAGCGCGGGATGGTGACCGTGGGTGCGCGGTCCGGAGGGATAAGCTCCGCCGATGGGATGTTCGCGGCGAGCCGCCGCACCGACCCGGCCGGCGCCAGGCTGGGCGTGGCCCGGACGAGCTCGTCGCGCAGGGCCCGGGCCGAGGCCGGACGGCGGTCGCGCTCCTTCTCCGTGGCCATCAGCACGATCCTGTCGAGCTCGGGGGGAACGGTCGGGACCACCGTGGACGGGGTGGGGACGCGGCCGGAGAGGTGCTGGTAGGCGATGCCCAGCGAGGTCTCGCCGATGAAGGGAGGCCGGCCGGTGAGCAACTCGAAGAGGACGACGCCCATCGCGTAGAGGTCGGTCCGGGGGTCGGCGGGCTCGCCCTGGATCTGCTCGGGGGCCAGGTATTGCACCGTGCCGGTCACCGTGCCCTCGGCCTGAGAGACGTAGGAGTCGGCGTACGCGCGGGCCAGTCCGAAGTCCGCAACCTTCACGCTTCCGCTCCGGGCGATCAGGATGTTCTCCGGCTTTACGTCCCGGTGCACGATCCCGTGGCCGTGCGCATGATCCAGCGCCGCCAGGACCGGCAGGCAGATCTCCACGGCCTGGGCGGGCTCCAGCCGCTCGTACTCGGCGAGCAGCGAACGGAGGTTCATGCCCTGCACGTACTCCATGACCATGAAGTAGGTGCCGTCGGTGGAGCCCCAGTCGTAGACCCCGACGATGCTCGGGTGGTTCAGGATGGCCGCGGCCCGCGCCTCGCGGCGGAACCGCTCGACGAAACCACGGTCGCCGGCCAGTTGAGGGTGCAACAGCTTGATGGCGACGTCGCGTGCCAATACCGCATCATGGGCGCGATACACCTCGCCCATGCCGCCGGAGGCGACACGGGTGATGATCTGGTAGCGGCCTTCGATGGCGGTTTCGATGACTGACACCGATGTCTCCGCCCCCTTCGGGCTGGGCGGGCCTCGCCACATTCTAGGGCCCAGGGTCCCTCAGGAAGGGGATGTCGGGTCCGGGGCTGCGGCGACCCCCGCTCATTGGGCCTTGAGGAGCCCTCGGAAGCAGAGCGGGGAGCATCAGCGCCGACACGGCTGCGCCGCTCCGTCCGATGCGCCAGAGGAGCGGGTTCGGGGCCGCTCGTATAATCGAGTCGAACCACCGGGGAGCTCGGGGGCAACCGGGCTGAGAGGCCGGCTGGCGAGGAACGGCGCCGGCGACCCGCGAACCTGATCCGGATAACGCCGGCGAAGGGAGCGATTGACATCCCCACCGAGAGAACGGAAACGGCCGAGGGCACAGCACGCCTCCAGCTAGCCGACGCACTGGAGATCGCGGGGCGAACGTTCGCTTCCCGCCTCATCGTGGGCACGGGGAAGTTCGGCTCCTACGACCTCATGCGACGGGCTCTGGCTGCCTCGGGTACGGAGATGGTCACGGTGGCCCTTCGCCGAGTCGATCTCGAGGCCACCGGCGGACCCGACATCCTCGAGTTCATCGATTCGGGCCGGTACCTCCTGCTTCCGAACACGAGCGGTGCGGTGGATGCCGGCGAGGCCGTCCGGCTGGCCCGGCTGGCCCGGGCGGCCGGGATGCCGACCTGGATCAAGCTGGAGGTCACACCCGAGCCGCGCTACCTGCTTCCCGATCCCGTGGAGACGATTCGGGCGGCCGAAACCCTGGTGGCGGACGGCTTCACGGTCCTCCCGTACATCAACGCCGATCCGATCCTTGCGAAGAGGCTGGAGGAGGCGGGCTGTGCGACGGTGATGCCCCTCGGCTCGTGGATCGGCTCGAACCAGGGCCTGCGGGCCCGTGATGCCGTGCAGATCATCATCGAGCAAGCGACGGTTCCCGTCGTCGTCGACGCCGGGCTGGGCGCACCGTCACACGCGTCGGAGGCCATGGAGATGGGCGCCGCGGCCGTGCTGGTCAACACGGCGATCGCCGTCGCGGCGGACCCGGTGGAGATGGCAGCGGCCTTCCGCCTGGGAGTGGAGGCCGGGCGCCGAGCGCACCAGGCCGGTCTCGGAGGGGAGCGCGACGCGGCCGAAGCTTCCAGCCCGCTCACGGGATTCCTCGAGAAGCGGCGAACCCCGCAGGTCGATCCGGCGGTGACGTCACCGTGACGGCCGACCGGGGTTTCGTGTCGCCGGAGCCTGGGGAGACGTTCGCCGAGGTCCTCGCGGGTTCGCCGCTCGACCGCCTGCTCGAGGCAGCGTGGACGGCGTCACCGGCACGAGTCGAACGAGCCCTGGCCACCCCACCCCTGGAGCGCGGCCTGTCTGACTTCGCGGCGTTGATCTCGCCCGTCGCAGGGGAGCGCCTGGAGGAGCTGGCCCGGGCGTCGCAACGGCTGACGGTGGCGCGGTTCGGCCGGACCATGCGCATGTACGCCCCGCTGTACCTGTCGAACGAGTGCCTGACCATGTGCGTGTACTGCGGGTTCGCGCGGGAGCTCCCCATCGCTCGTAAGACGCTGTCGCCAGAGGAGACGCTCGATGAGGCCCGGCACCTCCTCGGTCAGGGGTTCCGGTCGATCCTGCTGCTCACCGGAGAGCACCAGCGCCTGACCGGCGTGGAATTCCTCGAGGAGCGGATCCGTTTGCTGGCGCGCGAGGTGCCGAGCCTCTCGATCGAGGTCCAGGTGTGGAGCGAAGAGGAATATCGGCGCCTGGCCGCCGCCGGGTGCGACGGCGTGGTGATCTACCAGGAGACGTACCACCCGGAGACCTACGCGAAGATCCACCTCGCCGGCAGGAAGCGGCACTACGAATGGCGGCTGCTGGGGCCGGAGCGGGCCGCGAGGGCCGGGATGCGCCGGCTCGGGATCGGTGCCCTGCTCGGCCTGCACGACGACTGGCGATTCGAGGCCATCGCCACGGCCGCGCACGCCCGCTTCTTGATGAAGCACCACTGGCGTTCCCAGGTGAGCGTGAGCGTCCCGCGCTTGCGCCCATCGGCGGCCGGATACCTCCCGCGAGACCCCATCGGCGACCCCCAGCTGGTCCAGCTGGTGTGCGCCCTTCGGCTGCTGCTCCCCGACGCCGGACTGGTGATGTCGACGCGAGAGGCTCCCGAGCTGCGCGACGGGTTGTTCCAGATCGGGATCACCCACGCCAGCGCGGGGTCGCACACCGAACCGGGCGGCTACATGCAGCCGAAGGAGGCTACCGAGCAGTTCGAGGTGGCGGACCTGCGCTCGCCTCGTGAGGTGGCGGCCCGCCTCCTGGACCTCGGCTACGAACCGGTGTGGGAGGACTGGGCCACGGTCACCCCCGCAACCGATCAGATGTTCGTTGGACGATAGAGCGACCCTAGGGCGAAGCCCTCGGGAACAATCGCGGACAGTTCACCGCCTTCACCAGCGACTCAACCTCCTCGCCGACGTCAACCATGACGAAGTTCCTCGCCGGCGCCTGGACGGCGTTGACCCCTGTTTGCGATTCGAGCTTGGTTGTGATCGCTCCCCTGACGGACTGATCGCTCAGCTTGATCAGAAAGGATGAGGGGAGCGAGCTGGCCGAAATGCTCTGCACCAACTCGGGCTGGCTCTTGAAGATCTCTTTGAAGCGAGCGTAAGCCTGCTGCTGCGACTCGTACGCGACCGATGTCACGCCAGAGTGCGGATCAACCGCTCCAAGGCAGCTCGCGCTTCATCGGTGACATCCGTATCCAGAAATACGGCTACATCGGCGTCGTCGCTCGGCCGCCGAGCGGCTTGGATCTTCGAGCCGAGAGCCCGGACTTTCGCGGCAAGATCTCGATCGCCGGCCTCCTGGAGGAGGCGGGCGTCGACGTCGAGCGCGGGGACGACTTGATCCACGATCGTGGTGGGTATCTCGATCGCCGTCGCCGCCAAGAGTGTCAGGTGAACACACAGAGAATTCCTAGCCTGTGCCCCCGATACTGTCGACGGGCCCTGCGATGTGCAGGACGACAGAAGTGCGGCAGGAGCCGCCGCGAGGAGCATCGTTCGCATATGGGGGAGCGTACGCGACAGCTCGTCGGCGGGGAAGGGTCCCCTGCCACGAAGAGAGTGGCCCCTTCCTCGGGTCCCCATACAATCGAGGTGCGATGCGAGTCACAGCCAACGGCACGTCGTACGAGGTTGAGCCGGGAACGACCGTCGCGTCGTTCGTACGTGCTCGCGACCTGGATCCCAGGTTTGTAGTCGTCGAGCGAAACGGCGAACCGCTCGAGCGCTCGCAGTACGACGGCGTCCGGCTGGCCGACGGGGATCGCCTGGAGCTGGTCCGAGCCGTGGCGGGCGGGTGATGCCGATCGCTCCGACCGAACCTCGAGCCGGCCAGGCGAAGGACCGCGCAGACCCTGGCCGTTGGCGGCGCGAGCGATTGTCGCGGTCGCGCGTGTACGTCGTCACGGACGTCAGGAAGGGTCGCGGCGACTTGGAGGACTTCTTGGAGGCGGTCCTCGGAGCCGGGACCGACATCATCCAGCTCCGGGAGAAGGAGACCGAGGGTGGCGACCTCCTTCGATGGGGCGAGGTGTTCGCGACGGCGGCTCGCAGGCACGGAGCGCTTTTCGTCGTGAACGACCGCCCGGATGTGGCGGTCGCTCTCGGAGCCGACGGCGTCCACGTGGGGCAGGACGACCTTCCGCCGGCGGTGACGCGCAGGCTGGTCGGGCCTGCCATGATCATCGGCCTGTCGACCCACAGCGAGGACCAGCTCCGAGGAGCTTCGCCCCAGGCCGACTACGTCTGCGTCGGTCCCGTGCACGAGACGCCGACCAAGCCGGGACGCCCGGCCGTCGGGTTGGACCTGGTCCGGTTCGCGGCAGCAAACGAGCAGCGTCCATGGTTCGCCATCGGTGGCATCGACGCGGAGACGCTCGGGCCGGTCGTGGCCGCGGGGGCTCGGCGCATCGTCGTGGTGCGAGCGGTCACCTCCGCCGAGGACCCCGGGGAGGCCGTGCGCGGATTGCTGGCGGCGTTGCCGGGCTAGGCGGGCGCGGGAGGGGCCTCGTGACGGAGCAGCTCACGGAGATCCCGGTGGCCCCGCCGGCCCCACGTTCGAACCTCCGGCGGGCCGGCGTCCCGATCGCGGCCGCGGTGGCCCTCTCCTTCGGCGTCTATCTCCTGTACTTCATCGCCTATCCGGCGCGCCATCTCGAGCTCCCCATGGGATTCGACCCGGCGTACTACGTGTGGCGCGCGCAATACCTGGCGTCCCAGGGCATCCAAACCGGGACCGCGGCGGCCCGTCCCGGGTATCCGATCCTGTCGGTCATCAGCGGCTCGCTGACGGGTCTGTCTCAGCTCCAGATCATGCCGGTGCTGTCGCTCATCATGGTCTCCCTGCTGGCGCTGGCGGTGGGCGCATTCGCCAACGCCGGCCTCGGGGTCGGCCGAGGGAGATGGGCCCTGGTGATTGCGGTGACGGGGGTCGTGGTGGGGCCGACGCACCTGGTAGGGGAGAACCTGTCGAACACGCTGAACCTCACGCTGATCGTGGCTGCGCTGGTCCCATTGGCGTGGGCGGTGGGCGGAGGTGCCGGGTTCTGGGGAGCGGTGGTCCTGCTCGTCGCTGCCGGATTGGCGCACTGGGATTTCCTGGCGACATTCGCGATGGTCCTCGTCGTGGTCGCGGCCCTCGGGCTGCTGTCCACACGGCGGGAGTCGGGGGCGTCGAGGCTCTGGTTTCGAACCGAGGCCGCCGTCCTGGCGCGCGTCTCCGGGACGGTGGTTCTCGTCATGACGGTGTTGATCGGGGTCATCCTGCGCGCCCCTCTGGTCACGATCGAGGTGGGACAGGACCGCGTGCTGTACTGGAGGAAGTTCACCAGGGATCTCCTGAGGTTGGCGGTTCCGTCGGCGGCGGGCCTGTTCGGCGGCTGGACGTTCTTGCTCGACCGACGGAGGGCGGTCGTCGATATCCCGGGCGCGAGCGCGTCCCACGAGTCGTCGGGCTTCCAGCGCGGGGCGTTCTCGGGCCGGCTCCTGGCCTCGTGGACCGCGGTGATGGGAGCCGGTGTATTGCTGGGGGCTCTGACGTTGAAGCTTCCCCCTGCCCGGTTCCTCGCACTGCTGGTCGCGCTGCCCGGGGCGGTGGTGACCGCATGGGCGGTGGCATGGGTGGCCGACCGGATCCGGGGCGGGCGCTCCGCTCCAGGGAACGCTCGGACCTCGGCCATCGCAGCCGCGACTGTGCTGGTCGTGGCGGTCGGCGCCCTCGCCCTCCCCGGAGTACTCCGTTGGTACCGCTACCCGGTCCTGTTGAGCGACCAGACGCTGCAGCAGGCCCGGGTAGCCGGACGCTACCTGCAAACCTTGCCGCCGCGTGAACCGGCGGTCTTCGTCGTCGAGTACTTCCTTCCGCCGTTCCCCACCGGCCCCATCCTGGCCGAGCGCTCGATCAAGATCGGCCTGCCGCCGTCACGGGTGGCCGACGCCCATGTGTTCGTCGGCGACGTGTCTGACCTGGTGCAGCATCGCCTGACCACGCCGCCGAACGCGCGGTTGGAGCTGGCCACGCGCCCGTACCGGAGGGACGTCAGCCCGCTGATCGGCGAGGATCCGGTCACGCTGGTGTTGCGGAGTGTTGCCGGCCAGAGCTTCCCGGAGGCTCAACGGCTCGGAGCCACGGCGATCGGGCCGGGTGTCCTGGTCCTCCGGGGGCCGGGAGCCCCATCTGGACTCGTTGCCGCGTCGCCTCCACGAGCCGTCACGTCTCTCGTCCCGGGGGCGCTGTGGGGGCTGCTCGTCCTGCTCCTTCTGGGGGCGTGTGGAGCAGGGTGGACGCGGGCGCTGTTCGACAAAAGGGCCAGCAGCGAGACGCTCGTGTCGATGGCCCCGATCGTCGGGGCCGCGGTCCTGATCATCGGGGGGCTCGTGGCCGACCAGTTCGGAATGCGGCTCGCCGGTGCGGGAGGTGTCATTGTCTACGTGGTCATGACGGTTGCGGGCCTAGCGACCGCCGGGTACGCACGTCGATCCGCGCCATGAGGCGAACGGTGGCGCCCCCCGAAGGCGTGGCCGAAGCGCCGCCCGCTGGGGCGCGGAGTCGGAATGAGTACCTCGCCGCGGTGCTCGGGGCGGCGCTCACCTTCGCCGCCCTGGCCCTGCTCATCCTCGTGCGGTACCCGCTCCGCCACTACTCGTATCCGATCGGCTGGGACGCCGCGTATTACGTGTGGCGCTCGGCTGCGGTGACCGTGGACGGGCTCGCCCGGATCGGGACGGTGAGAGCAGGTTCGCCGCTGCTGGTCGGCATCCTCATGCGGATCACCGGTCAGAACGGATTCACCATGGTCCCGGTGGCGATGGCCGTGCTGGCCGGGATCGTCGCCCTCGGGGCGGCAGCCATGGCGCGGGCGGCTCTGGAGGTGAGCACGGGCTGGATGCTCGTCATCGGCGTCTTGAGCTGGCTGGCGTTCGGGCACATCGGGATGATCGGCGGCCACCTCGACAACGTCCTGAACGCCGCGTTCGTTCTTCCGGCGTTCGCCGCGGCCGTGGCCTTCGCCGGTCAGCGAAGGGGCGCCACCGCGGTGGCGGTGCTGTTGGCCGCGAGCGCGCTGGCGGAGTGGCCCTTCTACGTCCTCGCGGTCGCCATCTTCCTGCTCGGCCTCGCCGTGTTCGCGTGGCCCTCGTTGCGGTCGCCGGATGAGCACCGGCCGGAGTTGCTGGCCGCCGTTCGCCCGCTGCTGCTGGCCGTCGGGGCCTCCGGCGTGTTTGCGGGCCTGACGTTCATCTCCCGGCCGCCCGGCCGCCTTCTGCACTATTTCGATGAGCGCGGTCGAACGATCATCCGAGGGCGATTCCTGCAGCGCCTGCGGGACCCCTCGCGCTATTACGCCCTCCCCCTTGCGGCCGTGGGCGGCTTCCTGGCCGCGAGGACGTCGCTCTCCGCGCGGCGAGATCCGGCTCGCCGCCTGTTCCTCTCTCTCATGGCTGCCTGGATCGTCGTCTCCCTCGTCGCCAGCATCGCCCAACTGCTCGACGTCCCGGTGGCGGGGGCCAGGCTGCTGAATTATCTCTTCGCGGTCCCCGTGCTGACCGGAGTGTTCTTCTGGGCGATGTATCGAGTGATGGCCTCGAGCGATCGGACCAGACGGATTGTCTTCGGAGGGCTGGTCCCGCTCGCCGCCCTGGTCGCGTTCGGCGCGCTGGCGTGGCAAGGGGAAGCCGGCCGGAAGCCGTGGATCCCTCCCGCGTCGGCCAGTCAGGCTGCGGCGGCCGACCTCTACGCCACCCAGTCCGCACCGAACACTTCGGTGATCTTCCTCCAGCGGGAGGGAGGCCATCCATGGGCCGTCCTCCAAGCATCCGTTTCCCCGGACACCGTGCCGCGCGTCGAGCGGTTCGCCGGCACCCCCGCCCAATTCGAGCAAGCGATGCTCGCGGAGAACGCGTCCGGGACCGCGTCGGACACGGGATCGTCGGAGCCGATCGCCTTCGTGCTCAGGGCGTACAACCGCTCGGGATACCGAGAAGCGGTCGGAATGGCAGATTGGGCCACCGTGGTCCCGGGCGTCCTCGTTCGAACAGCATCCGTTCCCCGAGCCTTCGTGAACGGACCGACCCCCATCGGCAACCTCGGAGCGTTTCCCCTCGCCTGGATCTCGGCCGCCGTCGTCCTGTTGCTGGCCGCCACCGGAAGTGGATGGGCGATGGCGCTCCTTCCGGCCGACCCTGCCATCCGGGTGGCGCTCTGCCCCGCCCTCGGCGCGGCGGCCCTCACCCTGGCGGCCGTGGTCTGGGATCGCGTGGGCCTGGGATTCTCCACACCAGAGGCCTGGGTCCTGGCCCTGATAGTGACGGGGGCCGGATGGACCTCCGCGGGCTGGACACGCCGCCGCCGGAGGGGAGCTCCCGCACCGCCTGCGCTCGCCGGGAAACGGGCCTCCCTATGAACGAGCCCTGAGGCCCTGGATCCCCATCAGGGCCCAGCTGGATACGGTGGCGAGGGCAAGGGCGAAGATCCCGCCGGCTCCCCCCAGCCGAATCCCCACCCGGTCGACGAGCACACCGGCCAGGACGAGGACGGCGATCCCCACGGCGGGAGAGAGAGCCAGAAGAGGAAGCGGCGTCAGCCAGCGTCCGAGGAGCAGGATCGCCCATCCCACCCCGATGGCGGCCAGAACGAACATGCTCGCCACTCCCAGGACGCCGACCCAGAACCCGCCAAGGCCTCCGAAGGGCGGCTTCGCGTGCGGGACGGCCGTCTGCGGCCGGGGCCCCCGAACGAGACCGACGTTTCGAGCGACCAGGTCCTCGGGGTGTGCTTCGACCCACCGATTGAAGGCGTCCGTGTTGAAGGAGGAGAGGACGAGGGCGACCGGATTCTGCGCGTACGTCGGGGCCAGGGCCCGGAGATATCGCACGGAGAGAGGGCTGGGGCCGCCGGGTGTGCCCAGCGGCCGCTGGGCGAGGTAGTCGTCGGGGGTGCCGACGAACAGGTACACGTGGCCGATGCGCTCCGCGGGCAGCGTGGCCTTGATCATGTGCCCCATCAGCGCGGTATAGCTGCTGTCGGCCCGGCCCACGATGAACACGATGGGGCGGTCGGCGCCGATGCGCGTCGTCTGGAGGTACGAGCCGGCCTGGGCCGCGTCCGTGACTTTGGCGGGATCCATCCAGGCCTGGACGCCGAACAGGACGACGTGAGAGAGATAGGCAGCACCCGCCAGGGCGGCGACGACGACGACGGCCGCCAGCGGCCGGGCCCACCGTGCCAGGAGGCGACCCACGGCGATGACGCCGAGCGAGGCCAGAAGAGGGATCGCCAGCGCGAACGCCAGGAAGCGATGGGCCGGCACCCGGAGGTGCAGCACTTTGAAAGCCAGGTATCCGCCCAGGGTCACGGCCCCCCATGCGAGCAGGAGCGTGAGGACGAACCGGGTGCCGCTCCCGCCCTCCTCTGCGCCGTCCTTGCCGCGCCGTGAAGCGGCGGCCAGCGACCCGGCGCCGATGACGGCGATCGGGAGCATGAGCGGGAACTTGTACTTGGGGATGTCCTGCCGGAGCTTCTTGGCGAACTCGCTGGCCGAGAGGTGAGGCTCGCGGGGGATGTGAAGGATTCCCAGGATGGTCACCGCGGCCAACGCGATGCCCCCCAGCATCACGCCCGCCAGACGAGCCGACGTGGTGTCGCCGATCGCCTGCTCGCCGGCCCGCCATCTCCCGATCGAGGCCGGAAGGTAGGCGGCCGCCGTCAGTCCCAGCGTTGCCACCATGAACACGAAGAAGGCCCAGTGCACCACTCCACCGGCCCCGAACAGCAGCGCCGCGGGGATGAGAGCTCGGCGGTCCGTGATCGACAGCGCGATCGGGACGGCAGCCGCGACGAACACCGCTGCGGCGAACAGATTGTCCTGATACGTCTCCGGTCCCACCAGCCGCACCACGAACGCCGACATGCCGACGAACAGAGCGGTCGCCGTGAACTCCCAGATCGGCCGGCGAAGGGTCACGGACACGAAGGCGCCGGCCCCCAGCCCGATCGCTGCGGCGGACACGGCGGGAAGGACGGCGGCCAGCCGAAAGGGACTCACGTGAAGCGTCGCGGACAACGTGGCGGCGATCACCGGAAACGCCGGCCGTCCGGGGTCCACCCCGATCCCCTGTTGGACCGCCTCCGTCATGTGGGCGAAGCCGACCGCTTTCAGGAGCGAGGTGCGCCACAGGTATTTCGAGGTGTCCCAGCCGAGCGGCACGGGGAGCTTGTTCGCGGCGTAGACCGAAAGGAAGAACGCCATGATGACCAGGGCGAGCGTGCCGGCGAGAAGGAACGCAGGGATCCACGTGCCTACGTCGCGGAGCGAGGGTCTCGGCGAGGGATGCGGCGGATGCGGCGGCAGCGTTCGGGGCTTCCGGGCGGCGGTCTTCACAGGAGGGAGGGTCGGTGAACGGACGAGTCGGGTTGCATGGGCAACGAGGATACCGTCACTCGTCGCTCGACGCGCCTCTCTCGTCGTTCGGTTCCGGCCATGGCCGATACCGTCGTTGCCGCCTTCCGAGCAGCACCGCCGCGACCAGCAATCCCACCAACGTAACGGCCGACCCTGCCAGCCCGTACCCGATCGTGGGCTCCGCGTAGGTGAGATCGATCACGTGGTGCCCCGCGGGGACGGGCACTCCTTGCAGGAGGTCGTCGGCGGGCAGGACGTGGGAGGGACGGCCGTCGACCGTGGCTCGCCACCCCGACGCGTACGCGTTCCTGATCAACACGACTGCCGGCGCCGCGGCGTCGACCACGACCCGGGCCGACTGTGCCCCGTTCCACCGGAACGTGGCCGCCCCTCCGGAGCCGGGTTGCGGCGCGATGCCTGGGTGCGGATCGGCCTCCAGCACCACTTGGCGCTGCGGATCGAAGCCGGGTGAGGAGACCGCCCCCAGCGCTTCCAGGGGTGAGGCGACGATAGCCCAGGACGTCAGGACGGAGGCCCGAGGGGGCGTCTGTGGAAGGCGGTACAGCACCCACGTATCCTCCGTAGCGACCGGCACCTGGCCTGGGACCGCGGGCGGGTCCCCGTGGGGCTGGATGAGGTAGGCCACCTGCAGGAGGTCCAGAGCCAGGGGATCGGCGTGAACGAACCCCGTGGCGTTGTAACGCATCGGCTTGGGATCGATGGCCCGGGTGAACGTCCAATACCGCGGCAGCTGCGCCGGGTTATACCCCTGAGCCTCTTCGAGGCCGAAGATCATCGAGCGTTGTGTGGCCATCAATCCCCAGTCGGACCTTCGCTGGAGCACGTGATAGCCGGTTCGCCCCCACCGCCCCGGTGCGAGGCTGAGATAGCGTCCGTCGGCGCGGTGACGCTCCAGGTATCGCCCGATGGGACCCGGATCGACGTAGAGGGTCGCGGGGAAGGCCCGTCGCTGGATCCCCAGCCCGCTCACCGCGAGCTCGACCGCCAGCGCGAGCGGGACCAGCGCGAGAAGCGGGGGCCGGCGCGTCGCTATCGCCAGGCCGGCCGCCGCGGCCCCCGCCCCGACGAGAGGAACGATGAAGTGTGGCCGGGACACGCTCAGGGCGAACGGGAGGATGCCCCAGACGATGACGCCGGGCGTCACCATGAGCGCACGGTCTCGATTCGAGGCAGCCTGTCGCCACGCGTCGACACCGATCGCCCCGAGGATGGGCAGGGCCACGTACAACCCGATGATCATGCGATTGGGAAAGTGCGTGTAGAAGCTCCCGATCGTGCTGGAGCCTGCCGCGGGGGCCAGCGCGTGTGCCACGGCATCCAGCGACAGGACGTAGCAGATGGCCGCGAAGACGGCGAAGGCGATGGCCAGGGGGCGCTGCCTTCGATGCCACAGGGCGGCGAACGCGAGCCCGAGGACGACGGCCCCGACGTACGTCCCGCGGGTGGGCGTCAGCTTCAGGGGAAACGTTGGGGCGATGCCGGCCGTCAACACCTTGTCCGTCGTGTAGGTGCCGAACTGCTTCGAGAGCGCGTCGAGCCGAACGTAGCCCTCTCCCAGCGTGGTGCCGGGAAGGTATGCCAGGCGTGGCAGCAGAATGGCCAGGTTGACGAGGGGAAACGCGAGCACTACGAGTGAGCCGAGGGCCGTCGCGTCGCGTCCGCGGGTGGCCCCGGTGCGAACATCCGTGATCAACCGTGCCGCGCCGAAGGTGACGAGCGCCGCAGTCCCCACCACGAGCCCATGGCTGAGATGGGCCGAGGCGAGCTGCCCCCACGCCAGCGCCGACAGCGTCAGCCACACGAACCGCGAAGGCCAGGCGGACGATCGCAGGAGACGGGAGGCGTTTGCCAGGAGGAGAGCGGTCCAGGCGAACGTCCCGGCGAAGGGAAGGGAGAGGAGGTAGATCGATCCGGCCACCGGCAAGGAAAGGGCGAGGCCCCCGACCGTGGCCGCGGGTCGCGACAGCTTCTCGCTCGTGAGAAACCAGTACATCCCCAGCCCGGCGAGGATCGGCTGCAGCACGATGAACCACCGGATCGCCGCGTGGCACGGAAACGCGGTGAACAGCAACATTGGGGGGAGGTACAGCCATCCCGATTGAGGGTCGACTGCGAACGGGATGCCACCCATCACCGCCGGGTTCCACAGGGGGATGTGTCCAGCTCCCAGGCTCTTGCCCAGATAGCACCAGGTGGGGAGCCAGAAGGGCAGCACGTCGGGATGCTGGGTCGACAGAAGGCCGCCGAACGCGAACGCGTTCAGGGTGGCCAGAACGGCGATACAGATCAGGATCGGGCCCGCCACCACGCAGGCCGCTCGGCGCAGCCTGGGATCGGTACTTCGACGGTTGGTCACGTGCCCGGGACTTCGGGTGACCGTTCGATCCACCGCCGGATTCTGCGGGAGCCTCCCGGCGTGGGCAACCAGCACGACCCGCACGGTTGCTTCCGAAGCCGCCGTTCTGTGGTCGAATCCCGTCCGAAGTGCAGTCGACCAGGTCTTACAAAAGGCTGCGGCGGGGTCTGCCCGTCGCGGGGCCGGTGCTGATCGTTGCCGGCGTGCTCGCCCTCCTGCACGGATTCTGGCTGTTCAGCCGCCTCACAAATCAGCACGTCGACGTGCTGGCGTACTGGCTGCCACGGTGGTGTTACCTGGGGAAGTCTCTGGCGCACGGAAGCATCCCCACCTGGCTGCCGTACCAGGCCGGGGGGGTGCCCTTCGCGTCCGATCCGCAGTCCGGCTGGTTGAGCCTTCCACCGATGCTGCTCTTCTCGACCCTTTCCTGCACGCGAGCGATGGCGTTCATGATCGTCGTGCAGCCCATCATCGCGGGCTTGGCCATGTACGGCTTCTTCCGGCAGGAGGGGGTGGATCGGCCGGCGGCCACCGTCGGCGCGCTCACCCTGGCCCTCACGGTCTGCGGGTCCGTCGTCGTGCTCTCCATGCCGTTCTCGGGCGCCCTGGCGTGGACGGCGGTGGCGCTGTGGGGAGCGGCCGGCTATCTCCGCGCTCCGTACCCGTCCTCCAGAGTGGCGTGGCTCGGGCTGAGCGTGTTCGGACTGGGCCAGGTCGCGGCGGCCCATCCCACCAACGGTTTGTTCATGGGTCTCACCGTGCTGTTCGTCTACGTGCTGACCCGCTGCATCGCTCAAGTTCAGGCCGGCATGCGATCGATTCGGTCGGCGATGGGGTCGGGCCTGGCGCTGTTCGTCGCCTTCGTCCCGCTCTCAGCGGCGATCCTGATCCCGAGGCTGGCGCTGGCCCCTCGAACGGCCCTGGTCCGCGGCTATCGCGAGCTGGACCAGATGGCCGCGCAGCTGTCGGGCCGTCCCGCTCCCTCGGCCCTGGCCGTGCACGGCCTGAGTCCCTGGTGGGGGACGTCGTTCGCGCGGGGGCCGGGTGGGTACGTCGGGGCGCTGGCCATCTTGTTGATCGCCGTTGCGTTCTCCTCCCGCCGCTGGAGACTGCCTGCAGCCGGCTTCGCCGTGATCGGCGCGATGGCCTGGGCGTCGAACCTGGACTGGGTGGTGCGGGCCCCACCGATCCGGGGGGTGGCGGCGGCAACGCGGCTCGGCGAGCTCTGGCTCAGGTCCCCCGATCGCTTTCAGTACTTCTTGATCCTGTCCTTCGCCGCGCTCGCCGGCTACGGGTATCAGGCGTGGCTGGAAGCGAAGCGAACGGGCCTCCGCCCAGTCCTCTGGTTCGCTCCGTCGGTCGTTGTGTTCGCGCTGTGGCCCCTTCTGTGGGGCAGCTCGCCGGGTCGCTACGTGCTCCTGGCGGGGGGGACCATCGTGCTGGTCCCCCTTCTCCTGCTGGCCGCACGGGGAAGGCGGTGGGCGGTGACGCTCATCCCCGTGCTCGTAGCGACGGAGCTCACCGTGGCGGGGCTCGTTGGTCAAGCGGGGCCGGTGCATCAGCTGCAACCCCCTCGCCTGGCGAGCTCGCAGCTGCCGGGGTCCCTTCGGCCGGAGAACGAGTTCGGCACGATCTTGGGACGCCTCGAACGACCGGTCATCGACGGGGTCCGCTACACGACCCCAGGCCCGATCGGACGGGCGCTCATCGCGAACGCGTCCCTGCACGAGAGATACCTGACACTCGACCGGCAGGTGGCCACCGAACCCCGCGGGTTCCTCCTCCACCAGGACCCGGCCTCGTGGCCCGCCTACGAAGATGGTCGATCGATCCTGTTCGGGATCGACGAAGTGCAGGGCTATCTGTCGGTCCAGCTCGTTCGGTACTGGAGGTTGGTTCGAACCGTGGACCGGATCCCTATCTACTACAACGCCGCTACGCTGCAGGCGGCTCCGCCGGAGGTCCTCCGCCTGTTCGGCGTTCGTTGGCTGATCCTCCCGCGAGGGGAGCCGGTCCCCGTCGCGGCCGGGCCGGTGGCCAGCGAGGGGCGGTTCGTCCTGTATGAGCTGTCGGAGGTCGACCCCAGGGCGTCGGTGGTCTTCGACTGGGAACGTCTTCCACCGAGCCAGGTGCTCCATCGCGTGCTTTCGGCAGGCTTCGATCCCGCCCGAACCGCCGTGGTGGAGGCCTCACCACAGATCGCCGGGCGACGGGTGCCGACGGCCGGTGGGGGCGTGGGGTCCGCCACCTACCAGGAGCTGTCACCCCAGCGCGTGCGGATCGAGGTGACTTCGACCGGCCCAGGGCTCCTCGTGGTGCGCAACGCGTTCGACCGCAACTGGCATGCCGTGGTCGACGGTCACCCTGCCGAACTCCTCGTTGCCGACTACCTGATCCAGGCCGTGCCGGTCCCGGCCGGATCGCACGTGGTCGAGCTTCGGTACCGCGACCCCTGGATCGGGGTCGGCCTGGTCATCTCGGGGATCGCCTGGGCGCTCCTCGGTGCCCTCATGGTGTTGCTGCGACGGCGAGAAGGGAGGCTCGGGACCGCGCGGACGCGGCGAGATCAGGACGCGGTGGGGCTGGCCTCCGTGGGCGTTCCCGCGTCCGGCCCCGAGGCGAGGAGCTCCTGAAGCCGCGACTCGAGCGTGTGCCGGATACGCTGGAAGCTCGGATCGTCGGCCCTGCTGGTCAGCTCGTGTGGATCCTTCGCCAGGTCGTAGAGCTCTCGCCAGCCGTTCTCGTATTTCACGTAGAGATACCGTTCGGTCCGCACGGCCTCGAACGATGGTGGGAGTTCCCTTGATCGGGCCCCCGCCAGGTATTCGACGACGAAGGCTGTGCGCCACCCTCCCGGCGGCGACCGTCCCCGAAGCAGGCCCGCGAAGCTCTGCCCGTCCACCGGTACCGGGGGAATGACACCGGCCAGGTCGGCGAGCGTCGGGGCGATGTCGATGTTCAGCACCAGGTGGCGGTCGGTCGATCCGGCCTGGGCCCACGGCGTCCGGACCACCAGCGGAACCCGGATCGACTCTTCGTAGGGCCACACTTTGGTGCGAAGGCGGTGCTCCCCGAGCAGGAGGCCGTTGTCCGAGGTGAACAAGACGACGGTCCGGTCCAGGACACCTTTCTCCTCCAGAGTGGCGACGAGTGTCCCGACCAGCCGATCGACCGACAGTAGCGACTCGAGGGTCCGCTCCCGGAGCGTGGCCAAGCTCTGGAGGTCTTCGCTCCCCAGGACCGGGTATCCCCCGCCCCACGGCTTGTCGTGGACGTTCGCCTCATTGAGGGAGGGAGGGTCGAACGGCGGTAGCGGGGAGACCTTGCCCATGTCCTGAGGTGCCGGTGTGGCGGGGATGTGGGGGGAGATGGGAGTCACGTAGAGGAAGAAGGGCTCCGCCGCTTCCTTCACGAAGTCGTTCGCCTTCTGGGACAGCACCGTCGTGCTGTAGTCGCGAGGCTGCCGACCGTACCGCGCCAGCTTCCCATCCTCGTTCAGCACGTACTGGTAGAACTTGATTTGCCGTCGCTGGGCGATCGTCACCCAGTGGTCCCAACCCGGCGGGATGTAGGTCTGTCCCAGTCGCTGGTAGTCGTTCAGGTACTTCCCGATCAAGGCGGTTCGATATCCGGCACCGTGCAGCCACACGGCGAGGGTGGAGCGGTCCTCGAATGCCGTAGCTCCGCCATCGGGAGGAACGTTCCCGTACACACCGGTATGCCGCGAGTACAGCCCCGTCAGCAGGCTGGCCCGCGATGGGCAGCACAGGGCCGTGGTGACGAAGGAGCTCTCGAACGTGACGCCGTGTCCGGCGAGCAGTCTCCTCACGTTCGGCATGACCGCCAGGCTGTCCCAGCGCTGGTCGTCGGTGAGGATCACGATCAGGTTCGGTTTTCCGCTTCCCGAGCCGCGCGGCGCCTTCGATGGACCCGTCACCGCGTCCACGACCCTCCACGCAACCAGCCCCATCGCGACGACGAGCGCTGTCGCCACGATCCTCCGAGAGAGCAACGTTCGGCGACCTCGCGGTTCGCCGGGGGGGCTGGACATGCCGAGGACGGACACTACATGGCTCGAACCGTGTGGGCAGGAAACTGGGTGGGTGCCCTCGACGGGCTGCGACACCCCCGTCTCTCCTCGCGACGATAATGGCCGCCATGCGAACCGCCGAGGTGGGCAAGACCGCCTCCGAGCCTCGCCCCGAACCGGAACCGGTTCCGCCGGCTGCGCGCACCCCACTCCTGGTGTGGGCTGCCATGGGCGTTCTGTGCGTCGTGGTCCTCGGGTTCTACCTGCTCCACTACCCGGTCCACGATCTGAATCCGGTCGGGTGGGACGTTCACGCCTATGTGTGGCAAACGAAGGCGATCGGGCACGGTTCGTTGGCCGGCGTCGGGGCGCGGCCCGGGCTGCCGCTTCTCGCATCCGTGCTGCGATCGGTGATCCCCATCGATCCGTCGCGCGAGCTGGTGGTGCTTCCCCCCGTGCTCGCGCTGATGCTTGGCCTCGCCGCCGGGACGGTGACCCGGCTGGCCTTCCGCCTCCCCGTCTGGGCCTCGGCCGTCATCGCCCTCGTGGTGTCCTTCTGGCCGATGACCTCGCGGATCGTCTTCGGATACCAGGCGAGCCTCATGGAACAGGTGCTCCTCGCGGCGGGGATCGGCGTCCTGGCGTTCGCCGAGGGTGACCTGCGCGCTCTAGGCGTGTCGACCGCCCTGTTCACCGCGGGAGCGCTCTCCCACATCGTGTTCTATCTCGTGTTCGTGGCCATCGCGGGCCTCGCGGTGGTGACCGCGCTGCCTTCGTTCGTCCGTGGCCGGCGGGGCGGGGTCGCTCTGCTTCACACGGAAGCCGGGGCCATGTCCGCGACCATCCTGGGAGGGGCCGTCGTGGGGGGAGCGGCCCTCTTCGGGTGGCTGGGGATCCGTCCCTCCAGCTCGGTCGACACGACGGCGGTTAGTTTCACCTATCGCGCCCGGGCCCACAGTGCCCTCCGAGCGCTTCGGCTCGGGGTCACGGTCCCGGTGGCCATGGTCGGTGCGGCTCTCGGCTGGGTCTCCGGAAAGAGCCGGCCGGCCCGGATCGTGATCCGACTGGGTCTCGCATGGCTCGCGGTAACGGTGGGGGCCGTCGTCCTCTATCGCGCGGGCGTGGTCATCGCTGCGTCCCGGTTCATCCAGTTCGCGCTCCCCTCGGCGGTCCTCGTCGGGGTGGGGGCGGTGGCCGTGGGCGTGACCATCCTTCGACGGTCCGGGATCCTTCGTTCGTTCCTGGCGGCGGCGGTCGTGCTGATCCTGGCCACCGCGCCGGCCATCCGCCAGCTGTTCGACTCGGTGTTCCACCGGCAGGTCGCCGCCCGGACCAGTCCGGTCTGGACCGAGCTGCGGGCTGCGGAGACCTACCTGGAGCGCCTGCCGGGGGATCGCCCCGTGGTGTTCGTGGTCTATCAGCGCGGCTACTGGGGGGCCTTCACGCCGAAGCTGAACCTGTACGTCATCCGGGGTTCCGTCCCGGCGGAGGACGTGACCAGGACGTTCGTCTACGTCGGGCACCTGGCGGAGCTGGAAGCGGGGCAACCCACCGTGCTTCCTGAGGCCACGAAGCGATGGCAGCAGGCGTTCAACGCCACCTCCCTCAAGATGTGGTCGCAGGCCAAGCCCGCCCTGGACGAGGGGGCGGTGGTCCTGATCGCCCGGACCTATGCCAAGGACCCTTTTTCCGAGGCCGTGGCACAGGACCCCGGCCGGGAGGTCGCCCCGGGGCTGTACGTCGTGAGCGGGCCCCTGATCAGGGTCGGTCCTCCGATCCCGCCCAGGCCTTTCAGCCTGGCTCGGGGCGCGGCCTCAGCGGTCGGGTTCCTGGCGATCCTGATGCTGGCCGGGTGGGGGTGGGCAAGGTTCGCCCTGCGACGGGCCGGGCCTTCCCGGCTCGACATCGCGTGCGTGGCCCCGGCCATCGGGGCCGGGTTGGCCATCCTGATCTCGTTCCTCGTCGCGGCCCTCGGAGGCGACCCGGGGAGCTGGCCGGGGATCGCGGCCCTCGTGGTGGTGGGGCTCACAGGAGCAGCCGCGGCGGGGCGGATGCCGTCCGCCGTCTGAGCTCGAGCTTCACCGCAGCCAGGTCTGGATGATGGCCTTGGTGAAGTTCCTCGCGTACTTGAAGGTCTTGGGCTTCTTGGAGACGCCGCTGGTGCGGGCCCGGACGGTGATGGGGACCTCGAGGATCCGTCGGCGCTGCCGCATGACTTCGATCAAGAGCTCGGACGCCCAGAACTGATCTTGATCGAGGACCAGTCCGTTCAGGATGTCGGCCCGAATGGCCCGGTACCCGTTGGAGACGTCGGTGATCCGGGACCCGGTGAGCACCGTCACCAGCCACGAGAAGAAATGGACGCCGACGTGTCGGATGAGGCTCTCCCGCTCGAACTCGCCCAGGACCCGCGAGCCGTTCACCATGTCGGCCTCCCCCGCGAGGATGGGCTTGACCAACAGGGGCATCTCGTCTGGAACGTGCTGGCCGTCCGCGTCCATCGTGACCACGACCACTCCGTCGAGCTGGGCGGCGATCTCGTAGCCAACCCTCAGAGCCAGGCCGCCGCCCCGCCGGATGGGGAGCCTCGCCACCAGCGCTCCGGCCGAACGCGCCACCTCGGAGGTGGCGTCCTCCGAAGCGTCGTCGATGACCAGCGGCACCACCGCGTATCCTTCCACCTCTTCCGGCATCGCATGCAGCACGGTGCTGACGTTCTCGGCCTCGTTGAAGGCGGGCATGATCACGACGACCCGCTGCCCCGGAGGAAGGTCCCTGGCCTGCGTTCGATCGAAGGACTGAAGGGAGAGCGCCTCGACGAGCATGCGTACGCTCCTCGCCGCGGAGTCGATCGTCGACATGTTGCGGAACAACAGTAGGAACGCTACGACGTTGGCGAACAGCAAGACCCCGATCAGGCGCCCCCCGGTGCCCTTCTTGAACTTGAACACGTCGAAGACCGGATTGAACACGACGGGGGCGATGGCCAGGACCACGATCAGCAACCCGACCAGCCACGTGATGATGAGGCTGAGCCGAGAGATGTTTCGGTGCCGGTGCTGGCGCGCGGCCCCGGCCAAAAGGAGGATCGCGAAAACTCCTCCCACGACGCGAAGTGCGATCATCCGCGCTCCATGGCCCGTCGGCTAGCCCGAGACGGATTCGCGCTCCTGCGCGGCCGGCCGCCACCTGGTCTTCGGCATGATGGCCTCGGTGGTAACGCGGTCCTTGTGGTCCTCGATCTTGGCGAAGATCGACTCGACCAGTGTTTCGGACAGATAATGCGGCTTCAGGCCGAGATCGAGGAGCGCCGAATGCTTGGCGTTGTAGTAGTGCTCCTCTGCCTCCACCCGGGGATTGTCCACGTGCTCGACCCTGACATCGAGCCCGTACTCGGCACCGGCTCGCTGCACCAGTTCGGCGAGCTCGTTGATGGAGAACTGCTCGGTGAACTGGTTGAACACCCGGAACTCGCCGGGGGCAGCCGGGTTCATCGTCGCCAGTTCGACGCACTGCAGGGTGTCAAGGATGTTGAGGTAGCCCCTGGTCTGCCCGCCTCGGCCGTACACGGTCAGCGGGTGCCCGATCACGGCCTGCAGGCAGAACCGGTTGAGGGCCGTGCCGAACACCTCGTCGTAATCGAATCGAGTGGCGAAGCGGGAGTCGAGTCTCGTCTCGTCCGTCTCGATGCCATACACCACGCCCTGGTTGAGGTCGGTGGCCCGCATGCCCCAGATGCGGCAGGCGAGGTGGATGTTGGTGGAGTCGTGCACCTTGGAGGCGTGGTACCAGGAGCCGGGCAGCTTGGGGAACGGCAACCGGTCCTCTCTGCCGTTGTGGTGGATGAGGATGTAGCCCTCCTCGAGGTCGATGTTCGGCGTGCCGTACTCTCCCATCGTGCCGAGCTTCACCATGTGGGCGTCGGGGGTGAAGTCGCGCATGGCCCACAGGACGTTCAGAGTAGATACGACGTTGTTGTATTGGGTGAAGACAGCGTGCTCCCGGCTGATGAATGAGTATGGGGCCGAAGGCATCTCCCCATAGTGGACGATGGCCTCGGGCTCGAAGTCGCGGAACAGCCGCTCCACCACTTCCCAGTCGCACAGGTCGCCTTCAGTCACTCCGATGCGATATCCCGTGACCTGCCGCCAGGCATCCGCCCTGGCCGGGAGCGTGTCGAGGACGGGGGTTAGGGAGTCCGTGCCGGCTTCCTGATGGGCTCTTCTCCGGAGGTAGTTGTCGACCGCGTGGACCTCGTGCCCGCGTGCGGAGAAGTACATCGAGGTGGGCCAGCCCAGGTAGCCGTCACCACCCAAGATCAGGATCCGCATCGCACCCCTCTCCTCGCCCGGCCCGGCGGCCGGTGTCTTGCCGGGCTCGAAGCGAGCATATTGTACGGGCTGCGGCCCGCGGTCAGGGTCCTCCGTACGCGCTGGTCAATGCGGCTGCGTCCACCCCGATCGTCTGCTTGGAGGAGATGACCAGCTTGACCTCGTCGTGAACGTACCCAGAAGCAGCCGGGTCGAACGTGTAGAGGCGCCACACACCGTCGTTGGCGACCGTGACGGTCTTGGACTTCTTGTGAGAGCTGCCGTTGGCTTCGAACACGACCACCCAGATCGTGACGGAACAGCTGGCGCTGTTTTCGGGCCCGCATCGAAGGGCGGCCTCCGCGTGATAGGTGGTGGTTCCGTTGCCGTCGAATGGTCGTCGCTCCCGCAAGGACATGCTCTGCCCCGGGGACGGCGTGTCCACCCAGTGCCAGTTACCGGTGTAACTCCCGCCGTTGGTGCGGGTGGCCGTCCCCCGGTCCCACGTCCACGCGTACGTCGCTGCCGACTCGAGATCCGGGTCGAGGATCAGGTTGGTCACATAGTTCCACGTGGTGTCGTCGTAGAACGTCGTGACGATCTCCGGCCACAGCATCCCGTTCGGCTCGAGCGTCGCGCAGGTCTGCGTCCCCCATTGCGACATCCACCCGGCGTACTGGCCCTGGACCGGGGCGCAGGGGTCGCCGGGCGCGCCGGCGAAGTAGTGGTTCAGGAACAGCGCGCCGTTCTTCCAGAGCACGCTTCCCAGCGTGGCATAGACGGCCTGGTCCGTGGCCGCTGTGGACCACGTGGGGTCGAACACCTGGTCGCCGACTCCGTCGACGACGTCGGCGCAGCCGGTTCCTCCGCTGTAGGCGTGACCGGGCATGGCCCGGTAGTACCCGTAGGTCTTGACGGCGACGGCGCCTGCGCCCAGGGAGTCGGCGTCCCAGGAGGGGATCCATTCGTTCGGAAGGACGTGCGTCGCGTAAAACACGAAGTCGTACTGCTCGGACTTCGATTGCTCCGTGATCCACACCTTGATGGTCGACGGAGGCACCAGCTGGTATTTCCAGCCCGTGCAGGTGAAGGTGTAGCTCGAGGGCGGAGGCCCGGGTTGCGGCGTGGCGCGCCGCTCGGCCGGGGTGAGGACCAGGTGGTCGAAGTCCTGCGATCGAAGCTCGACGTGCAGCCTCACCGTGTCGGTCGGGTAGAGAGGAACGCCTCGGATGCTCCACCGTCCCCAGCCGGGCGCGGTGACGACCGCTTGCATACGGCGGTAGGGACGTTCCGTGGGGAGCGGCTTCCCGAAGTCGAACGAGCCGTCCCCCGCGGAGGTCGTTCGGACGCCATAGTCCGGCAGCGATATCGTGGCGCCGGCGACCGGCCGGTTCGTCGACGCCGCGAGCACGACTCCCTCCACACGGCCCACCGGCGGGGGCGCCGAGCCCGCGGCGGACATGGCGGGCGCCACGAGGAGAACCAGGCCGACAGTGAGGCCGGCGAGTCGGACGATGGAGGTGGAGCGTGTTGTCTTGCCGCAGTGCCGGTAAGCATTCGCAGTCGATCGCATCGATCCTCCCAGGACCACGGGCGTCGTGAAGACTCGGACGATGGACGGCGGGATCGGGTCCTACATTTTCACGGACCATATCGGCGTGTCCAGTCGTGCCCTTGACGCCGCGGATCCGGCCGACGGGTTCGTCGTGTCGCATCGCGCTCGCTCCTCATGACCTGGGGCACGCGGCATGATGCGATCGCGGATGACGCGTCGGCTCGGCAAGCCTCGGGTCTGACTCGACCGGCTCCCCGTTCGCTTCCGTCCTGGGCGCTCCCGGTCGTGGCGCTCGCCTTGGGGATGGCGATCTACGCGTTCTATTTCCTGGTGTACAGGATCCGTCTCTTCCCGGTGCCGGTCGGATTCGACACTTCCTGGTACGTGTGGCGGGCGAGGTACGTGGGCCAGCACGGCTTGGGTCCGCTGGATACCGCAGTCCGGCCGGGGCACGCCTTGTTGTCCTCGGTCGTCGGCTCGGTGACCGGGCAGTCACAGCTCGAGCTGGCCGCCCTCTTGCCGCTCGTCCTGGTCTCGGTGTTCGCCCTTGCCCTCGGGGCGTTTGCATCGGCCGGGTTCGGCGTGCGGAGGTGGAGGTGGGGGATCGTCGTGACCGTCGCGGGCACCCTGCTGGGAGCCACGCGGTTGGTCGGCGAGAACGTCGCGAACCTCCTCCTCCTGGCGCTGGTGGTCGCGGGGCTGGCGGCGCTGGCAGGCTGGGTGGGAGGGGGGTCCGGCCTCGGCGGGGCGGTGATCCTGTTCGTCGCGGCGGGACTGGCCCACTGGACCTTCCTGGCGGTGGTCGGAGCCATCCTGGCTCTCGCGGCCGTGATGGCCCTTCCGGCATCGCGTCGCGAGGCCGCCGCGGGTGTGCCGGTCATCCGAACCGAGGCCGGCACGCTGGTCTCGTCGATCGGCGCCACCGCTGCGCTCATGGTGGCGATGGTCATGGGCGTGTTGCGGGCGCCGTTCAACACGTTCGAGATCAGGGAGGACCCGAGGCGGTTCCTGCCGAAGCTGCGCGAGGACCTCTCCCGGCTGCTCACGCCCTTGGCGGCGCCGGTTGCGGCGCTGGGGGCAACCGCCATCGCCTCGGGCCGCGAGCCACCGCGGTTCTCCTCGACGAACCACCCGAGATCGTTCGTCCTTCGGATCCTGGTGGCGTGGACCGCGGTCTCCGTCGCGGGTATCGCATACGGGGCCGCGACGAGGAACCTCCCGCCCCACCGCTTCCTGATGATGATGGTGGCCGTGCCGGGCGTCGTCGCGCTGGCCGCGGCGGTGTGGTGGCTGGGCAGCTCCGTGCTGCGAGCGACGGCGGGGCGCCCGGCAGCTCGAGGGTCGGCCGTCGGAGCGAAGGTCGCGATGGTGCTCGCCGTGGGGGTCTTGACCCTGCCCGGGGCGGTGACGTGGTACCGGCACGGCCCGGGCATCTGGCTCGATCGGGTGGGCCTTCAACAGACCGAGACGGCCGCGGAGTACGTCGGCGCCCTTCCGCCGAGGACGCCCGTCGTCTTCCTCATCGGGCCGCTCGGGCCCGCCGGCCTCATCTCCGTGCCGCTCAAGGAACGGAACATCCGCGTGGGGTTGCCCACCGATCGGGAGGTCGACGCGCACTTCTTCGTGGGCGAGCCGGCCGACCTCCTTGCCGGACGACGCACCCACGTCAGCGGGCCGATCGATGGCGAGACCGAACCCTATTGGGAAGACGTCCGCCGCATCCTTCCGCTGCGGCCGCCCGTCCTGGTTCTGCAATCCTTCGGTCCCGACCAGTTCCAGTCGGCCCTCGCGATGGGGGCTTCGGTGCTGGCGCCTGGTGTGGCGCTGTTGCAGGGACCGTCGCCGCCCCTGCCATTGAGCGAGGCCCCGCTGCAGCGCCCCGTCCCGCGCACCGTCCGCGGGCTGCTGTGGGGCGCGGTGTTGCTGCTCCTCTTGGGAGCGGCGGGCCTCGGATGGGCGGCGGTGATCTTCGGCCCCGGGGTACGACCCGAGGTGCTGTGGTCGTCCGCTCCGGCCGCCGGCGCGGCGGCGCTCATCCTGGCCGGACTCGTGGCTGCAGAGTCGGGCGTCAGGCTGGCCGGTCCGGGGGGCGTCGCCACCTACGCAGCGGTGGTGGCGGGAGGGGCAGTCGGGGCGCTGCTCCTCCGCCGACGTTCGGCGAAGGCGATGAACGAGACGTGACGGCCGCCCGCGGCTGATCGCGACGAGGGCTATTCCAGGTACCCGAGGCCGCGGAGGTGCTCCTCGACCTCCTCGGCTTCGCTCTCATCGAGCTCTGCACTCTCTCCGCTGGTCGGCGCCGCGCCCTCCTCCGCTCGCCGCATCCGAGCTTCGCCGATCGCGCCGGCCGCGCGGTCTCCGGCCACGGGCACCAGGACGACGCCCGAGTGGTGCACGGAGGTTTCCACACCCATCGAGGCCAGGATGGTGGGGGCCAGGTCCACCAGCCGGAACGCCGGAGAGAACGCCGACCGCTCGACCTCGGGACCTGCCGCAGCGAAGACGCCCTCCAGGCGGTGATCGCCGGAGATCCAGTCGGCCGGCGCCACGGCCCTCTTGGCGTGGGTCAGGCTGTACAGGGGGGCCGGCTGGAGCAGGAGGTCGGGAGCCCCGTCGGCGTGTGGCCCCTTGAACATCTCTTCCCGCCGCCACACCCGCGCCACCGGGCTCCGGCCGCTCTCCGGGTCAACGAAGGAGCCGAGCCGCTCCGCCACCTCCTCCCGGACCCCTTCGAAGTCGGCCCGATCGACGATGCCGTTGGGCTCACGGCCCGCGAGGTTCACCGAGACCCCTTCGCCCGTCGACCGCACGCTGGTGTACGCCTTGGTGCTCGCCCAATCGACAGGCTGGGGAAGCGACACGCGACCGTGGAGGCCGAGGCGGTCGTAGACCCTGCGAGCCACGGTCCGGACTGGCCCCCACTGCATCGGGCCGAACACCTTGTTGGAGGCGGAAAACTCGAGGAAGCCGAGGTGCTCCAACAGCCGGTCCATGTGCAGCGCTCGGGTGACCGACTGGAACCCGTGGTCGCTCATGAAGATGACCAGGTCGTCCGGGCCCGTTCGCGACAGCAGTCTCCCCATGCCGTCGTCGAGCATCCGGTACACGTCGCGGACCTGCTCTGCCACCCGGTCCTTCGACAACGCGGTGTAGTTCGGGTGGTCGGGCGATACGTACTTCGCCAGGCAGTGCTGGACCCGGTCCGTGGAGAAGTACACGAGACAGGCCACCCGCCAGTCGGTCGTGTCGAGCAGGTGCTCCATGGTCCGCTGGCGGGCCGAGGTCACCTCCACGACTTCTTCGAGGAACGGCGCCGGACGGTTCCGGTACGTCGTCCACGACATGCCGTTGATGGGCCAGGGCACGCCGGCCTTCCGAAGGTCATCGGCCAGCCCTTCCGGGTGGGTGAACGCCCTCCATTTGGGCAGCACCCCGCCGGCCACGAGCTTTCCCTTGATCGCGGGCGGCGGAAAAGTGAGTGGGACGTTGACGACGAGTGACTCGATGCCCGCATCGCTCAGGTCCTGGGGGAAAGTTCGCTCCTTGATCGAGCGGTAGGTCACCGGGAACTGCCTGGTCCCACCCCGCCCCTCCAGGATGTCGTAGACACCGTGTCCGTCCGGGTCCACCCCGGTGAGGAAGGAAGGCCACGCCGCCCAGGAGTGCGTGGGGATGGTCGAGGTGAGGGTGGCCCGGCCCCCGCGATCGATCAATGCCGCCAGGTTGGGGAGCACGCCTCGCTCCAGGAGCGGGTCGAGGATGCGCCAGTCGGCGCCGTCCCAGCCGATGAGGAGGACTCGCGAGGGCATCGGAACCAGGGGAGTGTACCCAGCAGGGGAAGGGGAGCACCCGGTGGCGGGCCTCTGGGCCCCGGGAGCAGGGGCTGGGCTTGACAGCTCATTCGTGTCAGACGTAGCCTCCATACTCCATCGAACATATGTTCGATTCCCGATCAGGAGCAGGGGCAGCCGGAGACAGCCCGGATGGCCAAGCGCTACGACGAGGACGTGGTGGTGGAGCGGGATGCCGGGATGCCGGCGGCCTTCGTGTGGCGGGGCCGGCGCTACGAGGTCCGCGACGTGATCGGCCGGTGGAGGATCGAGGGTCGATGGTGGGAGGACGGACGGGACCGGGAGTACTGGCGGGTGGAGGCCAGGGGAGGAGCGGTGATCGACCTCTACGAGGACCGCCGAGGCGGCCGGTGGCACCTGGAGCGGCTGTGGGACTGAGGGCGTGAGGAAACGGCGGACACTGGTCGATGGACTCCTCCTCGCCCTTTATCCATCTTTCCGTGCGCTCCTACTTCTCCATGAAGGACGGGGCGCTCTCGCCGGAGGACTTGGCCATCCGGGCAGCCGAGCTGGGGATGCCCGCGGTGGCCCTCACCGACCGCGACGGCCTGTACGGGGCGGCCCGGTTCGCCGACGCCTGCCGCCGGGTCGGGGTCCGGCCCATGTTCGGCGCCACGCTCACGGTGCGAACCCTTGCCGGGGACCGCCTGGTCACGCTCCTGGCGAAGGACGCCTCGGGGTACGGCAACCTGTGCCGGCTCATCACCACTGCCCACATGACGGGAGAGCGAGGCGACCCCGCGCTTACCGCTGGCCAGGTCTGCGAACGAAGCGGAGGGCTGGTCTGCCTGTTGGGACCGCGATCCGAACCGGGCTCGCTGGCAGTGGCCGGCAGGCCGGGGACAGCGCTCGCGGCGATCCACCCGTTCCGAGATGCGTTCGGATCGGGGGCCGGCGGAGACCTGTTCGTCGAGGTCCAGCATCGCCTCGAGGCGGGAAGCATCACCGAGGTCCGAAAGATGCTTCGACTGGCCCAGGAAGCCGAAGTTCCAGCAGTGGCCACCAACGCCGTGCGGTACCTCGTGCCGGAGGACGCGTTCCTGGCCGACGTCCTGGAGTGCATGCGAGAGATCGCGCCCATCGCCTCCCATCACGTCTCGCGGAAGAACGCCGAGGGCTACCTCAAGTCGGGAGACCAGATGCGCGCGTTGTTCGCGGAGGCGCCCGAGCTGTGCGACCTGACGCTGGAGATCGCCGACCGGTGCCGGTTCGACATCGGCTTGCGGGAGGTGCACTTCCCGCGGTTCCCCACGCCCGAGGGTAGGAGCGCGGGGTCGGTGCTGGCCGAGCGGTGCTGGCAGGGAATGGCCGATCGTGGGATGCGGCCGACGCGGGAAGTCCGGGACCGGCTGGACCACGAGCTGGCCCTGATCCAGACGATGGGCTACGCGGCCTACTTCCTGACGGTGGCCGACATCTGCTCCGACATCAGGGCCATGGGTATCCGCACCGCGTGCCGCGGCTCGGCGGCGGGGTCGTTGGTCTGTCACCTGACCGGCATCTCGGACGTGGATCCGGTTCGCCACGGCCTGTTGTTCGAACGGTTCATCAACCCACTTCGCGACGAGCTTCCCGACGTCGACATCGACGTGGAATCGGCCCGGCGCAAGGAGGTGTATGACGCGGTCCTGTCACGTTACGGCGACGACCGCTGCGCCTGCGTGACGATGATCGACACCTACCGGGCCCGCGGGGCCATCCGGGAGGTGGGGAAAGCCCTGGGGTTCCCCGAGGGGGAGGTCGACCTGGCGGCCAAGGCCTTCCCGCACATCGGTGCCCACCACGTCCGGGAGGCCATGGACCACCTCCCCGAGCTGGCGGGACTGAACCTCGACGCCGGACAGCTCGACCTCCTGTTCCGCGTGGTGGAACGGCTGACCGGGTTCCCCCGGCATCTGGCTCTACACCCCAGCGGGATCGTCCTGTCCGGCCACGACCTGCCCGACAGGGTGCCGCTGGAGCGGTCCTTCGAGGGCTACCGGATGGTCCAGGCCGACAAGGACGACGTGGAGCTCCTCGGGCTGCTCAAGCTCGACGTGCTGGGGGTACGGATGCTCTCCGCCATGCGCCATGCCCTCGACGAGATCGCTCGGACCGAAGGGGAGAAGGTCGATCTCGACCGGATCCTGCCGGAGGACTCGAAGACGTTCGACCTGATCCGATCCTCAGACACCCTCGGCTGCTTCCAGATCGAGTCACCCGGCCAGCGTGAGCTGTTGCAGAAGTTCCAGCCTACCGAGTGGGCCGACCTGATCATCGACATCTCGCTGTTCCGCCCGGGCCCGGTGAAGTCCGACATGATCACGCCCTTCCTGAATCGCCGCCACGGCGTCGAACCGGAGGGCTATCCGCATCCGCTCCTCAAGTCTGCGCTCGAGGAGAGCCATGGCGTCGTCGTCTACCACGAGCAGGTCATGAAAGTCATCGCCGCCGTGGCCGGCTACGACCTCTCCGAGTGCGACCGCATCCGCCGCAACCTCGCCGACGACGTCGAGGTCGGCCGCATCGAACCCGACTTCCTCCGCCGGGCCGCGATGAGAGGGGTCCCCGAGCGCGTGGCCCGCGACATCTGGCATGACGTCCTGCAGTTCGCCTCGTTCGGGTTCTGCAAGGCCCACGCCGCCGCGTTCGCCGTCCCCACCTACCAATCCGCGTGGTTGAAGGCCCACTATCCCGCGCACTTCCTGGCTGGGGTGCTCACGCACGAACCCGGGATGTACCCGAGGCGGCTCATCCTCGACGATGCCCGGCGCCACGGCATCGAGATCCTCCCCCTCGACATCAACCTCTCCGAGCCCGACTACACGGTGGAAGTCGGCGGTGCCGACCAGTACGGCATCAGGCTCGGATTGAAAGATGTACATGGCATCTCCGGTGCGGAGGTCGATTCGATCCTCCAGGGCCGAGCCGAACGACCGTTTACCGACGTCGGCGATGTCCTTCGCAGGACCGCGCTCACCAGGCCGGTGGCGGTAGCCCTCGCGCATGCAGGAGCGTTCGATCGATTGGCCTGGGGAGGAGGGAGCCGCCGGGATCGCTTGTTCCTTGCCATGGTGACGGATGCTCCTCGAGAAGGTGAGCAGATGACGCTCCGGCTCGACCAACCGCCCGCGGCGTCGGGCCTGCGCGAGTACACGTCCGCCGAACAGGTCAGGGCCGAGCTCGAGGTCGTCGGTGTGGACGCTTCCCGGCACCTCATCGACTTCTACCGTCCCTTGCTGGAAGACCTCGACGTGACGCCGGCGAAAGACCTGGGTGATCTCAAGGGCGAGCGGTGGCTGATGGTGGCGGGGGTCAAGGTGGCCTCCCAGACCCCGGCGGTGCGGAGCGGCCAGCGCATCATCTTCCTCACCCTGGACGACGGGACCGGCCTGTCCGACGTCACGGTGTTCGAGCGAGTGCAACCGTGGTGCGCCAAGACGATCTTCCACGGATTCCTCCTCGCGGTGTGGGGACGGCTGCGCCGGACCGGGGTGAGGGGAGCGAGTATCATCGCCGAGCAGGTCTGGGATCTCACTTCCCTCTCCCATGCCCGCCGGGAGGGGAGGCTCGCCGAGGCGCTCGCCGAATCCTCTTCCGGCCTGGCCTCTCGGGGAACGGTCACCCCGAGGCCGTCTCGGGTCCCGAAGGTCTGGTACGCGAGCGGCGGCTCGGCTGGCCGCTGAGAGCGCCGGTTCGAAGGCAGGCAATGGCGACAGCGACCTCGATGGATAGGAGGAATCACCGGCCGGCCGAACCGATCCTTCACGTCGACCTCGATGCCTTCTACGCCTCGGTCGAGGTCCTCAAGGATCCGTCGCTCGCCGGAAAGCCGGTGGTCGTGGGGAGCGCCGCCGCTCGGGGCGTCGTCATGTCCGCGTCCTACGAAGCACGGGCCAGGGGCCTGCATTCGGCCATGCCGAGCGTCCGGGCCCGTCGCCTCTGTCCGGACGTGGTCTTCGTCCCGCCAGACTTCGAGTCGTATCAGGCCTACTCGAACCGGTTCCGGGAGGTCCTCCTCGCCCACAGCCCGGCCGTGGAGCCCATCTCGCTGGACGAGGCGTTCGTGGACGTGCGCGGAGCCACGCTGCTGTTCGGGGCGCCCGCAGAGATCGGGGCCCGGATCCGGGCGACGGTCCAGGGCGAGCTCTCGCTGACGGCCTCGGTAGGGGTTGGCCCCAACAAGTTCCTGGCCAAGGTCGCGTCCACGCGTGCCAAGCCGGACGGCTTGCTGGTGGTGCCGTCGGGCGAGGTCATCTCCTTCCTCCACCCGCTCGCCGTCGATGCCCTGTGGGGGATCGGGGAGAAGACCGCCGGGACGCTCGGCCGCCTCGGGATCCGGACGGTGGGGGAGCTCGCCCGAACCCCACAGGCCATCCTCGAGCGGGTCCTCGGCGAAGGCCACGCCCACGACCTGCTCGCGCTGGCCCACGGGCGCGACGACCGCAGGGTCGTCCCGTTCGAAGCACCCAAATCGGTGAGCCACGAGGAGACCTACCCTCGGGACCTTGACGGCGAAGAGGAGGTGCTTCGGGAGATCCTGTCCCTTTCCCATCGCGTGGCTTCCCGGCTCCGGGCGGAGGGCTACCGGGCCCGCACCGTCACGCTGAAGCTGCGGCTCCCCAGCTTCTCCACGCTGACCCGGTCTCGAACGCTTCCCGCGGCCACCGACACCGCGGCCGATCTCTACCGCGTGGCGCGCGAGCTGCTCCTGCGTCTGCCTCCAGGCCGTCGCCGGTTCCGGCTGATCGGCGTTGCCGGCTCGGGCCTGGAGCCCGCAGGCGCCGAGCAGGTCGCGCTGGTCCGGGAAGGGAGATGGAAGGATGCCGAGCGAGCGCTCGACCGCGTGGTGGGAAGGTTTGGACGTGGGATGGCGTTACCAGCCACGCTCCTGGACCGGGGCGTGGGACGCGGCTCAGGTGGGGATAGAGGAGTGACGAAGCCATTCCTATAATGGCTGAAAGAGTTCCCAGGAAGGATCCGATGCCTCTGACACCGCACGAGCAGCGCATCCTCGAAGAGATCGAGAGGAAGCTGGCAGAGGAGGACCCCCGCCTCGTGCAGTCGGTGTCCAAGGCCACGGTGGCCGCCCACGCCCTCAGGAGGATCCGGTGGGGACTGACGGGGTTCCTGGCGGGCTTCATCCTTCTCCTCCTGTTCGTGGCGAGCCTGTGGTTCGCGGTGGGTGGATTTGTCTTGATGTTGCTCTCCGGGCTTGTCGTGTATCACTACCTCAAGCGCATGGGCCGCGATCAACTACGCTCCCACGGGGAAGGGGGCGGTCATTTCTCGGTCACCGCGGCACTGGCCCGCCTTGCCGAACGCCTTCGGCGCTCGCGCGGCAACCAGTAGCGGTTCGCAACAGCTTCCTCGTATCGGTCCTGGATCAAACGCTTCCGACCACTCCCGGCATCGGACGTCGATCATTTCCGCGCGCCGGTACATCCGTTCGACCTGCTCCTCGCGTTGCCTTGCATACAGGGGCTCGATTGGTCTAGAACTGACCACGCCTTCCCCTCCGGCGCGGCCCTCCTTGGGCGGCCGGCCCGGGCCGAGTATCGACGAGGAGCGAGCGTTGGAGGGATTCACTGCCCATCAGGCTTCCCGTTTCACCGGCTGCACCGCCCGCCAGCTCAGGTACTGGGACCAGATCGGGCTCGTCAGACCCTCAGTCCAGCAAACCGGCGGGCGGCCGGGTGTACCGCGCCTCTACTCGTTCCGCGACCTCGTGGCGCTGAAAGTCGTCAAGTCGTTGCTCGACGGCGGGATGTCGCTGCAACGGGTCCGCCGGGCATGGGAGTACCTGAACAAGAAGGCCGGGCTCGACGATCACCTCTCCGAGGTGAAGTTGGTCACCGATGGAAAGTCCATCTTCAAGGTGGTCCGGCGAGAAGGCGAGGTCCTCGATGCCCTGCGCCAGGGCCAGATGGCCTTCTTCGTAGCCATCGACGAGTGTGCCCGCCAGGTGTCGGGGGAGGTGGCTGAATTCCGCCGGGACCGGGACCAGTTCCTGCGGGCGCTCCGGGACGCCAGCCGTGAAGCCAGGATGGGCGTCTGAGCCCGAAATTGGAGCTTCTCCCGGAGGTCAGGCGGTCCTGTGCAAGCTGGCCGGGTCGATCCAGAACCAGCTCATGATCCTTCGTGTGGGCGACACGGTCCGGCTAAGCAACCGGATGGCCCGCCGGGCCGTCGTGGTCGCCCGGTCGGCCTGTTCGATGCTGATGGTCCGCTCCGAGTAGGCGGCCCGCCCGGCCAAACCCGTCAGCCGGTCGAACTCACCATCGAGCTCCCGGACGCGTTCGCGAAGCCGGGACCGGTACTCCCACAGCGTCTCCGCGGGGATTCGCGCCAATCCCAGGTCGGCGGCACGGTCGGCGAGGACGCCGTAGGCAGCCAGAACTCGGTCACGGGGGCCCCGGGCCCTGGCCAGCGAGACTCGCCGCCGGCCGTACTTCACGGCGGGGATGGCCAGCAATACGAGCAGCGCCACGAGGAGCAGGACCTTGAACGCGAGAAGCCGCCAGCTCACCGGCTTCGCGGCGGGCGGGGTGGCGCTCGAACCGCCTCCGCTTGGATCTCCTAGGCCCGCTGGAGTCCGGCCGCCGCCCGGGGCCGGGCCCAGGCCGCCCTTCGCGGCGTTGCCTCGCTCGCAGGGATCGCCCACTACCAGCTTGCCCGGTAGAGCGTGTTGGCACGTCTGCACGGGACCCGATCCTCCCGTGCCGCTGGAGGAAAACAGCGCCAGGGGGAAATCGATGGCCGTGGCGGCCGGGTTGCTCCGGGTCGGGGTCGGCTCGAAGGGGAGCCACCCGAAAGTCGGGAACAGGACCTCCACCCAGGCGTGGGCGTTCTCCGTCGTCACCGAGTAGGTCCGGGGTACGGGACCGGCTTGCCCCGGCGTGAACCCCACGGCCACGCGGGCAGGGATACCGAGGGCTCGAAGCATCACGGCCATGGCGCCGGCGAACTGCTCGCAGTAGCCGGCCTTCGTCTTGGTCAGGAACTCCACCAGGTAATCGACGTCGTGGCCCGCGACCACGTGCTCGTCGTAGGTGAAGGAGCGGAGGAAGGTCTGGATCGCCAGGATCTTCCTGTAGGGCGTCGGCTGGGGGTCGGCGATCCTGCGTGCGAGAGCGGTGATGGCGCGAGGGATGAACGGCAGCTTCAGGTGGGGAGCGGCGAGCGCCCCGCCCAGCGACTGGATGCCGTTGAGCTGTTCGAAGGTGGGCGCAGGTGCCCGTGAAAGCACCTCGTAGGTCAGCCCGGGGTCGGTGAGCTCCGAGTCGACCAGCATGCTGGTTCGCGGGTCGTACCGTAAGGAGCTGCCCGACGCGTCGATCTGGATGGGGTCGTATGCAGCAGGGAGCCACTCCTGTGCCAGATTCTGGAACTGGAATCGCTGGCTGATCACGCGCGCATTGGACAGGGTCGGATCGACCGCGGGAAGAGAGGCGAGCGCCCCCGATTCGACGTGGCGCCCCCCCAAGGCATCGAGGTTCGAGGAGTTCCACAGCCGGCCGTTATAGGAGTCGAGCGCGGCGAACCGCCAGTACGTCGGCTGGCTGGCGGTGACCGTGAACAGTGCGATGGGATCCTGGCGCAGCAGTTGCGGACGAAGGTCGACGATCGGGTCGATGGAGACGCGAACCGAGTGCGCACCACCCCGTACGTCGACCAGTCCCTCGTTGTGGTATCCGGGGAGGATCCCGGGGATCAGCATGGCCACGCCGAGACAGACCAGCCCCAGGCGACGGGCTCCTCGCGTGGTGGTCGCCGTGCCGAACCGCGGGTGCGGCCTTCCCTGCCACATCGCCACCGGCCCCCATTGGCCCACCCGGCGCAACGAGTCGCCGAACAGCAACAGCAGCGCACCGAGCAGGAAGACCGCCACGTACAGCGGGCGGGCCCCCTGGCTCAACAAGATGCTGGGGAAGGCCAGGAGGGCGGCCGGAGGGAGGAGGGCCAGGAACGGGCTCCGGGCCCGGACTGCCAGCGCGTGCGCCGAGAACGAGGCCGCCCATACCGCCGTCAGCCCGGCCAGGAAGAGAGGACCGAGGGGGCGGGCCGGCGCGACCTCCGTTCGCGCCGTGTCTCCGATCAAGGACCACGCCCGGCCGGCCGCCCGAAGCGTCGACAGCGTGGGGAGTCCGAACCAGAGGGTGTGCGGGAACACGAGGATGCCCACCGCCACGATCATCCCGGCCGCGCTGGCCAGCGCGGCAAGCAAGACGTGCCGTCGCTCGAGGCTCACCGCGAGCAGGATCCCCACCCCCGCGGCCAGCCCCAGGCGCAGACCCGGCCTCGACCCCTGGAAGACGCGGCCGAACGCCGCCGAGGCGTCGACCACCAGCGCCAGGAGCGCTACGAGGAGGACGAGCCGGCTGCCTTGAGCCTTCTCGGTTGTCTGCTCGGCCGCCATACGTCAGCGAGCCTCCCCTCCGGCGACAGGACGTAGACCTCCCACCCAGCGTGCTGCAACGATCCTCGGCCCGCCGCGGCGCGACCTTCGAGCTCGGCAGCTTGCCCCGGGGGCAGGGTGGACGGATCCACGGGATACACGAACACCGCGACCTTGCGGCCGAACGCCGTTCCCGCGCGGATCAGCGCGGGGATCTCTCCGGCCATGGGGGGCGAGGACACGAAAACGAGGCTGGTGTCGCCGCGGGCCGTCTCCCGAAGCGCGGTCAGGACCTCTCCGGTTCCTCGGACGCGCACCGGGCTGGCCCCCGCCAGCGTTTCCAGGAGCGCGCCTTCCGACACGAGCGCAGCCGGCGCGTCGACCGTCGCGAAGTGGACGGCGAACCCGGCCTGGACGAGGACGCGCCCCAAGGTGGCCGTGACGGAGACGGCTCGTTCGAAGGCGGCGGATCCCGACGCCCCCAGCGCAGCGCTCCGGTTGTCGAGGAACACGGTGGCGATGGACCGCCGGGTGGTCTCGTCCTGCCGGATCATCAAATGGCCGGTGCGAGCGACACTGGGCCAGTGGATCCGGCGCAGGTCATCCCCGGTGACGTACTCGCGCATCGTGTAGAACTCGGCGGCTGAGCGGAAGAGCTGTCGGACGGTGGATTCGCCCGCCCCGGCACCATGCATCCCCAGCGCCCACCGATCCAGCTCCTCGACCATCGGATAGACGATGAGGTCGTTCCTCGACGCGGTCTGCAGACGCACGCGAGCGAGCCCGAAGGGATCGGTGATCTGAGTGTTCAGCGGGCCCAGCGTGTAGCGGCCTCGCTGCCTCGTGACGACCGAATAGGAAACACTCTGTTTTCCTCCCGGCGGCACCCCCGTCACCACGAGCCGAGCCGATCTCCCGAGGATCGACGGGAGTGAGTCTTCGAGCAGGAGGAAAGGGCTGGTCGACAGTCCCTGGTTCTCGACGGTGAGGGTCACGTTGACTCTGGCCCCGGGGAACACGCGCACCGCGGACAGGTGGCGATGGATGCCCAGGCGGACCCTATTCCATTGGACGAATGCCGCCGCCAGGAACGGGAGGGAGAAGATACCCACGGCGACCATGTGCAGGTCGTCGGATCCGACGAACCGCGCCGCGATATAGAGACCGAGCCCGGCCGCGAGCGCCGCCCAGCCCCGGCGGGTCGGCATCAGGCGCGGTCCCGAACCGGAACCGGGACCTGGTGGAGCAGCTCCTCCAGGATCGCCTGGGGCGTTCGCCCGGTCATCGCCGCGTCGGCCGCGATCAGGATGCGGTGGGACATGACGGGGACCACGAGCGCCTTCACGTCATCGGGGATCACGTAGTCGCGCCCATCCGAGGCCGCGAGGGAGCGGGCTGCTCGCAGGAGCATGATCGACGCGCGCGGGCTGGCCCCCAGATACACGTCGGGGTGGCGCCTGGTCGCTTCGGCCAGCGTCACGATGTAACGGAGGATGGCCTGGGCCACGTGGACCTCGCGGGCCATCGCGATCATCTCGGAGACCCCCTGGGCGTCGGTCACCGCCTCGATGTCCTCGAGCGTCGAGGCGACGCCGTGCGTGGAGAGGATGCTGGCTTCGGATTCGGCGCTCGGGTAGCCGATCGAGAGCCGCATCATGAACCGGTCCAGCTGAGCCTCGGGGAGGGGATAGGTGCCTTCGTGCTCGATCGGGTTCTGCGTGGCGACGACCATGAACGGGACGCCGAGGTGATAGGTGACGCCGTCCACGGTGACCTGCCGTTCCTCCATGCTCTCCAGAAGCGCCGATTGCGTCTTGGGGCTGGCCCGGTTGATCTCGTCGCCCAGGACGATGTTGGCGAAGATGGCGCCGGGCTTGAACTCGAAATCACCGCGCTCTTGGTTGTAGACGTTCACCCCCGTCACGTCGGTGGGCAAGAGATCGGGAGTGAACTGGATCCGGCGGAACGAGCAGTCGATGGACCTCGCCATCGACTTGGCCAGCATGGTCTTGCCCACGCCCGGAACGTCCTCGATCAGGAGGTGTCCCTCCGCGACCAGACAGACCAAGGCGAGCCGGACCTCCTGCTCCTTTCCCTGGATGACTTGCCTGATGTTGTCGGCGACGCGTGAGAAGGAAGAAGCGAATCGATCCCACTCGCCGGCTTCTCTCCGCGCGACCACGACCCCTCCGGGCTCAACCAGATCAGCCATCTTATCCTCCCAATACGAGAACTAGCCCGTGACGGTTTGCCGGCGTCCCTGCACCCTCACAGGGAGTCGTCTTGTCGCCGGCCTGTCACCGAGCAGACGGCCGGGCCCATGCAAACGGTTCCCTCGCCTTGCGAACGCGGGAGCGAGCGAAAGAGGGAAGACGGTACCACTCCGCCCTGTTACCTGAAGACGCCCCGCGCGGCCCCTCATGTAGGACTGGACTCACCGACAAGCAGGAGCCCAGTCGGGCGCCGTTCATCGCTGACGGAGTGCAGCCGTCTTCCCTGGGGCAGAATTACACGCATGTAAGATGGCGATGTCAAGCACCGAGGGCGGGCGGCGCTTGAGCCGACTCCCGGAGGTTCCATGCGCCGTTGTTATACTCGCGGCGGGTTCCAAGTGGGTAGATCCCTTGTCCTCAACGCGACGGAGCACCCCCTCGCGGTCGTGCCGGCCCGAAGGGCGGTTGTCCTCGTGCTGAAGGAGAAGGCCGACATCGTTGCCTCCAACGGCATCGTGTTCCGATCGGAGCATCTCGAACTACCCGCACCCTCCGTGGTTCGACTGCGGTACTTCGTTCACGTTCCCTATCGAGCGCAAGCCGCGTTGACCAGGCGCGCGGTGTTCGCCCGGGACGGCTGGACCTGCCAGTACTGCGGGTCTACGGCGGAGAACGTCGACCACGTGATCCCGAAGTCCCGGGGCGGCGAGCACATCTGGGAGAACGTCGTGGCGGCATGCCGGCGGTGCAACTCACGGAAGGAGAACCGGCTTCCCTCGGAGGTCGGGCTGCGGCTCCCGCACCAGCCCTTCGCTCCGAAAGACGGGCTCCGACTCTCTCTCGGGCGGCTCGAGCCGGAGTGGGAAGCCTTCCTGTAGAGCCTCTCCTTCGACCTGGCGGGTGACCCGGCCGCCCTGGCGGGTGCTTTTCCCTCCCCCTCAAGCCTTCTTCTTTCTTTGCCGAGCATCTTGACGTGGTGGAGTCCTAGTGGCATAAACGTGGAGCTCAGTGGAGGAGAAGGGCGCCCCGTGGCTGAATTGCTCGGCCAGCACCGCTATCAGCTCGACACGAAGGGCCGGGTGGCCCTTCCGGCCAAGTTCCGCGAGCCGTACTCGGACGGGGTCTACCTGACCCTCGGTGAGGACGGGTGCCTGTACGCCTTCCCCCGCGCTGAGTGGGATCGCCGCCGGGAGGAGCTCCGGTCCCTGGGAGCCGCCGGCCAGCTGGCTCGGGCCCGAGCCCGGATGTTCTTCGGGAACGCGGAGCGCATCGACCTCGACGGCCAGGGCCGCATGGTCATCCCGCAGAAGCTGCGGTCGCAGGTCGGGCTGGGACGAGATGCCGTGGTGATCGGCGTCTCTGACTGGCTGGAGATCTGGCCCACCTCGATGTGGGACCGGTACGAACAGCAGCACGCCGGGGCTTACACCGCGGGAACGCTGGACCCATAGCACGGCTGATCGAGCCCCAATCGGGGTCGAAGCGACAAGGAGGGGAGTGTGCGATGAAGGGACCGCTGATCTCCGAGATCCGGCAGAGCTTCTACCTGATGGGACTGATGGCCGCGATCGTGGCCAGCTACGTCGGGTTGGGGCTCCTGGCCGTCCGGGTGCTTGGATAGCCCCCACCGGCCGGCGCTCGCATCTGAGGTCGTGAAGCTCTTGGCGGCCAAAGCGGTCGTGATCGATGCGACCGTGGGCGCGGGGGGCCACGCCGAGGCCCTGCTGCGGTCTGGAGTGGGGATGGTTCTGGGCGTGGACCGCGACCCCTCGGCCTTGCGCCTCGCCGTGGCCAGGCTGTCCGAATTCGGCACCCGCTTCCGGACCGCCCTGTCGCCCTTCTCCCACTTGGGGGAGGCCGCTGTCGCCGCGGGTGTCGAGCGCGCGGGAGGGGTCCTGTTCGATCTGGGCGTCTCCTCCATGCAACTCGACGATCCGGGAAGGGGCTTCGGCTACCGGACGTCCGGGCCGCTCGACATGCGGATGCAGCAAGCGGAGAGCTTGCCCACCGCAGCCGATGTCGTCAACGGCTACCCGGAGGAGGACCTTGCCCGCGTCATTGCGGACTACGGAGAGGAGCGCTTCGCGAGACGGATCGCCCGAGCCATCATCCGGGCCCGGGAGCGGCGGCCGATCGCTTCCACCGACGAGCTCGCGGCGATCGTAGCCGGGTCGGTGCCCCGGCGCAGGCGAGGACCCCATCCAGCCCGGCGAACCTTCCAGGCCTTGCGCATCGAGGTCAACCGGGAGCTCGAGGAGCTTGCTGCTTCCCTTCCTCAAGCAGCAAGCCTCCTCGAGCCGGGTGGGCGACTGGTGGTGCTGTCGTACCACTCGCTGGAGGACCGCATCGTGAAGCGGTTCATGGCGGCGGAGACGAACCTGTCGTCGCTGTCGAAGAAGCCGCTTCGCGCTTCGTCGCACGAGGCGGCCGCAAACCCGCGGGCCCGGAGCGCCCGCCTGCGAGCCGCCGAACGCGTTGCGGAGGCCGCGGCATGACCTCTGGGAGCTCTCACCGGTCAGGCCGCACCTCGAAGCCCCGTCGCCCGCGCCTTCGGGTGGTCCGCGCCCCGCGAGCTCCCCGGTCCCGGCGCCTGCCCTTCCTGATCGCATGTTTCGTTCTGGTTGGCTCGTTGGTCGTCGCGGTGGTCAGCATGCAGGCGCTCGTCGCACAGAACTCGTTTCGCCTGCAGGAGCTGACTCGAAGGAACGCCGAGCTGGCCCAGGCTTCGGGCATGCTGCAGCTTGAGGTCGCACAACTGTCTGCTCCTCATCGCATCGCCAAGGAAGCCCGGCGGCTCGGTTACCGGCTTCCGGATCCGGGGCAGCTGCATACCATCGCCGTGCGAGGCCGGCCGTGACCGCCACCAGCGCCGCGATCTCCACTCGGAAGCGAACGGCAGGGGCGGGAGGGTCCCGCAAGAAGGGTTCAACGGCGAGGGCCGGCCGGCGATTGGTGGCGCTCTTCTGCGTCCTCGTGTTCGGGCTGTCGGCCATCCTGGTCCGACTCGTGCAGCTCCAGGTTCGAGACTCGCGCGCCTACCGGACGCTGGCCTGGGACCAACGTGTCCGGACCATCGACCTGCCGGCGTCGCGGGGCTCGATCTTCGACCGGAACGGCCAAGAGATGGCTCTGTCGCTCCCGGCCAGAGCCGTGTACGCGCGACCGGAGCTGGTGAGCGATCCGGGGAAGGAGGCACGGAAGGTGGCGGAGGCGCTGGGACTGGATCCCGCGGGCGTGCACGCCGCCTTCAAGAAGTCGGACCCGTTCGTCTATGTGGCCCGGGGCGTCGACCCTGCGAAGGCAGCAACTCTGGAGCGGCAGGACCTGCCGGGCATCGGATTTCTCCCCGAGAGCAAGCGGTATTACCCGGGGGGAGCGCTCGCGCCTCAGGTTCTCGGGTTCGTCGGGGTGGACGGCACAGGCCTGGCCGGGCTGGAGCAGCAATACCAGTCGCTCCTCGCCGGTCGCCCTGGGCACGAGGTCGTCGAAGCCGATCCGCGGGGGGTCCTCATCCCTCAAGGCGAGAACGTCGACGTCCCACCCGTCCAAGGGGACGACCTGATCCTCACGGTCGACCGTCAGATCCAGTTCCGGGCCCAGGCCTCCCTGGAGGCGGCCGTGAAAGCGAACCACGCAAAGGGTGGAACGATCGTGGTGCTGAACCCCACGACGGGGGAGATCCTGGCCATGGCGGACTCACCGTGGTTCGACCCGAACGCGTTCACCGAGGCCTCAGGGAGCTCGATCCGCAACCGTGGCGTCACCGACGCCTACGAGCCGGGGTCCGTCAACAAGATCGTGACGGCGGCCGCGGCTCTGCAAGAGGGCTACTTCAAGCTCGACCAGAGGTTGATGGTCCCTGACCACCTCCAGCTCTACACCAAGGTCTTCCGGGATGCCCACCTCCACCCCCCCCAGCGGATGACGCTGGGCGACATCCTTGCCTACTCCAGCAATGTCGGAACGATCAAGGTGGCCGAGCGCCTCGGACCGAACCTCCTGTACGACTACCTCCAGCGCTTCGGCCTCACCCGGACCACCGGACTTGGATTCCCGGGGGAATCGGCGGGACTGCTTCCGCCCCCCCGCCACTGGTCCGGGACGAGCATGGGGACGATCCCCATCGGCCAGGGCATCGCCGTCACGCCGCTGCAGATGGCCACGGTCTACGCGACCATCGCCAACGGAGGGGTGTGGGTTCGGCCCCGGCTCCTCCGGGGGACCGTGGGCCCCGACGGCACCTTCCGGCCTGCTCAGGGCTCCGTCACCAGGCGCGTGGTCTCCACTGAGACGGCGAAGGCCCTTACCCGGATGCTCGCCTACGCCGTCGACGTGGGGACCGGAACCCAGGCCCAGATCCCGGGCTATTGGGTAGCCGGAAAGACGGGTACGGCCAGGAAGGTGAGACCCGACGGGACCGGATACGAGGTGGGGAAGTACATCGCTTCGTTCATCGGGTTCGTCCCGGCCGGTCACCCCGCGCTGGTGGTGGCCGCCGTGCTCGATGAGCCGTCCACTGTGTATGGAGGGGTGGCCGCGGCGCCGCTGTTCCGTGACGTGGCCCGGTTCGCTCTGGCCCGGCTGCGGGTGGCGCCGGCTCGCAAGCTCCCGCTGCCGCCGCACGCCATCCGCACGGTCGGTTAAGTTAAGGAGGGAGAGGGCCATGCCAGAATCGCCGCTGCTCCGGGCCCCCGACGCTTCGTCTGGGGGCTCATTCGTGCCCGGCTCTGGCCCATCCATTGTGGCGACCAATCGTCCTGAAGCTGCCCGAAGTAAGCCGCTCGCCGAGCTCGTGGGGGCGGTCCCGGAAGCACGCGTGCGGGGTGACGCGAGCGTCGCCGTCACTGGCCTCACCTATCGAAGCTCCGAGGTTCGGCCGGGCTGGCTGTTCTTCTGCGTCCAGGGCGCGAAGACCGACGGCCATCGGTTCGCCGGTGAAGTCTGCCGAAGCGGGAGCTCGGCGGTCGTCGTGCAGCGATGGCTCGACGTCGATTGCCCGCAGGTCCTGGTCCCTACCACCCGTGAGGCGATGGGGCCGATGTCGGCGCGGTTCTTCGACCGCCCGGCCGACCGATTGACGCTGGTGGGCATCACCGGCACGAACGGGAAGACCACCACGACCTTCCTGCTCGAGTCCATCTTCCGCTCGGCGGGGCTGGTGCCCGGGGTCATCGGGACGACGGGGGTCCGGATCGACCGCCGGTCGGTGCCGTTCGAACGGACCACCCCGGAGGCCACCGACCTCCAGCGGCTGCTTGCCCACATGGTGGAAGAAGGCGTCCGGGCCGCAGCCATGGAGGTTTCCTCACATGGGCTTCACCAGCACCGCGTGGACGGAGCTCGCTTTGCCTGTGCGGTGTTCACGAACCTGTCCCAGGATCACCTCGACTACCACGGGACCATCGAGGAGTACTTCGCGGCCAAGGCCCGCCTGTTCACCCCGGAGCTGTCCGACCGTGCCGTCGTGAACAACGACTCGCCCGAGGGGCGCCGCCTTATCGGCCAGGTCGAGGTCCCGACGGTGACATTCGGCCTAGCGCAGGGGTCCGACCTGAGGGCTACGGATGTGGAAGTCTCCACTTCAGGTGTGGGCTTTACCGTAGAGGGTCGGCGCTACCGCTCGAGGTTGAGGGGAACCTTCAATGTCTACAACTGCCTTGGAGCGTTGGCCGCGGCGCGTGAGGTCGGCATCGACGGTGAGGCTGTCGAGGAGGGCCTGGCTGCTCTCGCCGGGGTACCCGGCCGTATGGAGCCCGTCGAGGCCGGGCAGCCGTTCACCGTGCTCGTCGACTACGCCCACACGCCGGACAGCCTGGAGAACCTGTTGACGGCCGCCAGGGGGCTGACGCCGGGGCGGCTCATCGTTGTGTTCGGATGCGGGGGGGACCGTGACCGAGGCAAGCGTCCGCTGATGGGAGAGGTCGCCACTCGGCTGGCGGACCTGTCGATCCTGACGAGCGACAACCCACGATCCGAGGAACCATTGGAGGTCATCTCCGAGATCGAGCCCGGGGCCCGGCGGGGCGGCGGTCCCTTCGTGGTCGAACCGGATCGGCGGGCCGCGATCCGAACGGCACTGGCGGACGCCCGGCCCGGGGACGTCCTGCTGATCGCGGGCAAGGGTCATGAGAGCGGCCAGGAGTTCCGGGACCGGACGATCCCTTTCGACGACCGGGTGGTGGCCGCTGAAGAGATCACGGCGCTCCTCGAGGTGGATCCATGAGGCCGAGGTCCCTGGAGGAGGTGGCTGCGGCAGTCGACGGCTCGGTGCGGGGCGATCGGAAAGTGATCGTGCGGGCCGCGGCCGTGGACAGCCGGCAGGCCGGACCCGGGGACCTGTTCGTGGCCCTGCCGGGGGAGGGCGCCGACGGGCACGACTTCGTCGGAGAGGCCATGGCCCGCGGGGCATCCGCCGCCATGGTCCGGCGAGGCTGGTTGGGAGGGGTCGAACCGACCGTCGAGGTGGGCGATCCCGGTGCGGCGCTGCTCCGACTGGCCCGCGACGAACGATCCACGATCTCTGCGCACGTCATCGGGATCACCGGCTCGACCGGGAAGACGATGACCAAGGACTTCACCGCCGCGGTGCTCGGCCGGCAGTTCCGTGTGGTGGCCAGTCCCTCATCCTTCAACAACGAGGTGGGTCTCCCGCTCACGCTCCTTCGGGCCGATGAAAGAACCGAGGCAGTGGTGTGCGAGATGGGCAGTCGCGGGCCCGGCCACATCCGTCTCCTGTGCGAGGTGGCCACTCCCACGGTGGGCGTGGTGACCAACGCGGGAGAGGCCCACATGGAGCGCTTCGGCTCCCGGAAGGTGTTGCGCGACGCGAAGGCCGAGCTCCCGGAAGCGCTCCCCGCCAGCGGGGTGGCCGTGCTGAACGCCGACGACCCGGCAGTTCGTACGTACGCCGACCGGACCAGGGCGAGGGTCGTCCTGTTCGGGACCGCTCCGGGCGCCGACGTCTCCGCGGAGGCGCTCGATGTCCACCGCGGGACCGGACAGGCCGAGTTCCTTCTGCGCACGCCGGACGGATCGGCGCCGGTGCTGCTGTCGGTACCTGGTGAACACATGGTGGGCAACGCGCTGGCCGCCGCCGCCGTGGGATGGGCGCTCGGCGTGCCGGTCGAGAGCTCCGCCCAGGCTCTGGCGACCGCGCCGGTTACGGGCGGGCGGATGCAGATCTCGGAGGCCGGCGGGGTGCGCATCGTCAACGACGCGTATAACGCCAACCCGACCTCGACGGCGGCCGCCCTCCGGGCTGTCCGCTGGATGGCCGGTTCGGGACGGTGCATCGCGGTGCTCGGGCACATGGCAGAGCTCGGCCCCATCGCCGACGAAGAGCACGAGCGCATCGGGGAGCTGGTGGCCAGCCTGGGAATCGACGTGCTGGTGGTGGTGGGGCCGGACGCCCGGTTGATCGGGGTGGCCGCCCGGCGCGAGGGCATCCCGCAGGACGGAGTCGTGGTGTGTGACGACGTGCTCCAAGCGACGAAGTCCGTTCTGTCGATCGTGCGACCGGGAGACCTCGTCCTGGTCAAGGCGTCCCGCGTGGCCCGCCTCGAACGAGTGGCCGATGCACTGCAAGCGGCGCTCGATCAGCCCGCAAAGGAGGCGGCGCGGTGACTCCGATCCTGGTCGCCGCCGCCACGGGTCTGTTCGCTGCGCTGTTGGGGACGCCGATCGCGATCCGTGTGTTCCGGGCATGGGGGTGGGGCCAGCGCATTCGGGAGGACGGCCCGCAGGGGCACCTCGAAAAGATGGGGACTCCGACCATGGGCGGGATCGTGATCATCGGGGGGATGGTCGTGGCCTACTTCGCGGCCAGGGCCCGGACGCCGTTCACGCGTGCCGGTCTGGCGGTGCTGGCGGCGGCTGTCGGCCTGGGGATCGTGGGTGCCCTCGACGACCTGCTGAAGATCTGGCGGCGGCGGTCCCTCGGTCTGAACAAGATCACGAAGATCGTCGGCCAGGCCCTCGTAGCCGTGGGGTTCGCTCTTGCCGCGGTTCACCTGTCCCACGTCACCACCGACATCTCCTTCATCCGCCCGCTGACCGGCCTGCGCCTGGGCGTGGGCTTCTACATCTGGGTCTTCGTGATGGTGGCCGCATCGTCCAACGCCGTGAACCTCACCGACGGGCTGGACGGGTTGGCGTCGGGGTCGGCAGTCCTCGTACTGGCCGCCTACGTGGTCATCTCGTTCTGGGAGGCCCGTCACTCCTGCCAGATCGCAGTGGTCGCGCCGGGTTGCTACGACATCCGCGTGGTTCCCGCCCTCGACGTGGCCATCGTGGCGGCGGGAGCGATGGGTTCAGTTGCGGGGTTCCTCTGGTGGAACGCGGCTCCCGCCAAGATCTTCATGGGAGATACCGGATCGCTCGCCCTGGGCGGGCTCCTCGCCGCCCTGGCCATCATGACCGAGACCCAGCTCCTGTTGGTGATCCTGGGCGGCCTGTTCGTCCTGGAGACGACCTCGGTCATCCTCCAGGTCGCGGCGTTCCGGATCACCAAGCGCCGGCTGTTTCGAATGACCCCGATCCATCATCACTTCGAGCTGTTGGGGTGGCCCGAGTTCACCGTGATCGTTCGCTTCTGGATCCTGGCCGGCCTGGCCGTCGCCTTCGGATTGGGACTGTTCTACGCCGATTTCCTGGCCCGGGGCGGCACGGTATGAACGCGAACTTCCGGGGGCAGCTCGTGGTGGTCGTCGGCTTTGGGGTCAGTGGCCGCGCCGCCGTCGAAGTGCTGCTGGCGGAAGGGGCCGTTGTCCGCGCCACGGAAGCCCGGCCGCTGGAAGCACTGGCGATCCCAGACGGCGCGTCGGGTCCCGCCGACGATCGGTTCGAGCTGTTGGTGGGAGGGCACCGGCCAGAGCACCTGGACGGCGCGTCGCTCGTCGTGGTGAGCCCCGGCGTCCCGCAGGCCTCACCGGTGATGGGGTGGGCCAGAGAGCGGGGATTGCCGGTGTGGAGCGAGCTCGAGCTCGGCGCGCGACTGTGCCGTATCCCCTACGTCGGTGTCACCGGGACGAACGGGAAGACCACGACGACGGAGATGGTGGCCGCCATGATGCGGGCCGCGGGCGTGGCCGCGCGAGCGTGTGGCAACGTCGGGTATCCCTTCTCGCTCGCGGCGCGAGATGAAGGCCTCGACGCGCTGGCGGTGGAGGCTTCCTCGTTCCAGCTGGCGTTCCAAGAAAGCTTCCATCCCGAGGTCTCGATACTCCTCAACGTGGCGCCCGACCACCTCGACTGGCACGGCACGTTCGAGGCATACGCCGCGGCAAAGGCGATGGTCTACGCCCGCCAGGGAGCGGGAGACATTCACATCGGGAACCGGGACGATCCAGTGGGCGCACGGATCTCGGAGCAGGCCCCCTGCGAGATTCGGTGGTTTCGGTGGGGGAGTCCGGGCGAAAGCGACATCGGGGTCGTCGATGGGCGGGTCGTGGCCGGCGACGGGGCTCTCCTCGGCAAGCCACTCGGCTCGGGGCGAGCCTTCCTCAGCGACGCAGCGGCAGCCGCCGCCGCCGCTCGCGCCTTCGGGGTTCCCCATCAGGCTGTGCGGGATGCCATCGGTTCCTTCGCCCCGCTCCCGCACCGAGGCGCCGTAGTAGCGAAAGCCCGGGCCGTCCGCTTCATCGATGACTCGAAGGCCACCAACCCGCACGCCGCCCTGGCCGCGCTGGAGAACCTCGCCGACGTCGTCCTGATCGCCGGCGGTCAGGCCAAGGGCCTCGACCTCTCACCGCTGGCGACCGCGGTGCCCAGGCTGGCGGCCGTCGTGGCGATCGGAGAGGCGGCCCCCGCCCTAGTCCGGCTCTTCCAGGGGTCGGTCCCGGTCTCGGTGGCCGGAACCATGGAAGAAGCGGTGGAGTCCGCCTACCGGTCCGCGCCGCAACGTGGCACCGTCATCCTCGCGCCGGCCTGTGCCAGCCAGGACATGTTTCGCGACTACCGGGAACGTGGGGACCGGTTCGCCGCCGCGGCCCGAGCGGTGGCAGCGAGAGCGCGCGGGTCGGAGCCCATCCGAAGGCGGAGCCATGCGTAGTGAGGCCGTCATGTCGGCTCGCCCCCGCCTTCGGCTGGTCAGGCCGCGCGAAGTGGCTCCGGCCGTAGTCCGGGCCCGGGCGGAGCGGAGCGCTCGCCGGGTGTTGGCAACGGCCTCGTTGTCGACGGCCTCGCTCACCGCGATCGGGCTGGTCATGGTCCTCTCGGCGAGCTCGGTGTCGGCGTTCGCCACCTACGGATCGAGCTTCCTGTTCTTCAAGCGGCAGCTGCTGTACGCCGCGATGGGCTCGGTCGCCCTGCTCGGAGCGGCCCGGCTTCCCTACCGGGTGTGGAAACGGGCCTGGGCTCCGATGCTCGGCGTGTCCGTCGTCTTGTTGGCGCTCGTCCTGCATCCGGCTGCCGGCACCGTGGTGGGGGGCGCAGCGCGGTGGATCCAGGTCGGACCCTTCTCGCTCCAGCCGTCCGAGCTCGCAAAGTTCGCCGTGGTCGGGGCGGTCGCTTCGATCCTTTCCGCGAACGCCGACCGGCTGGAAGCGGAACCGCTGCGGTGGATGCTGCCGCTGTTTCTCATCGTGGGCGGAGTCTCGCTCTTGGTGCTGCTCCAGCCCGACCTCGGGACGATGACGATCATCGCCGCCACGGCGTTCCTGCTGCTGTTCCTGGCAGGGGTCCGTCTCCAGCTCCTCGCGGTGACGCTGTTCCTCTCCGCCGGTGCCGGGATGGCCCTCGTTCTCGGATGGGGCTATCGCCGGGCCCGGCTGCTCTCGTTCCTTCATCCCTGGTCGGACCCGCGGAACACCGGCTACCAGATCGTGCAGTCACTCATCGCGCTTGGGTCCGGCCATCTCTTCGGGGTTGGGCTCGGCGCGAGTCGCCAGAAGTGGACATACGTGCCGAACGCGCACACCGACTTCATCTTCGCCATCCTGGGCGAGGAGCTGGGACTCCTCGGCGAGCTGGCCGTCCTCGCGCTGTTCGGCGCGCTGCTCTGGGCAGGCATCCGGATCGCGCTCCGATCTCCTGACGTGTTCGGCAAGCTCCTGGCAGGCGGCATCACAGCCTGGCTCGGACTGCAGGCGGTGGTGAACCTCGGGGCCGTCACCGGGATCCTGCCGATCACCGGCGTGCCGCTGCCCTTCGTCTCCTTCGGCGGCTCCTCGCTGGTGGTGTCGATGGGCGCCGTGGGCGTTCTGTTGTCTATTGGAAGGGCCGGGGTTCCCCTGCAGAAGACGGCCGCACGCAGAAGGAGGGCGCGGTGAGCGGGGGGCTCGTGGTGATCGCCGGCGGCGGGACCGCCGGCCACGTGTTCCCTGGCCTGGCCCTGGGGAGAACGCTCCGGGACCGAGGGCGCGACGTGCGGTTCGTCGGAACCGAGGGTGGGCTCGAAGCCCGCCTGGTCCCGGCCGCGGGATTCGAGTTCCATGCTGTGCCCGCTACACCGCTCGTGCGGCGTGTGTCGGCCGACGCTCTCCGGGCGCCGTTCGTGGCATTGGGCGCCACCCGCCGCTGCCGGCCGCTTGTCCGAGGAGCGTCAGTCGTGGTCGGGATGGGCGGGTACGTGAGCGTCTCGACCGTGCTGGCGGCCAGGCGAGAGGGCGTTCCCGTCGTCTTGCACGAGCAGAATGCCATCCCCGGTATGGCGAACCGGGCACTCGCTCGCCTGTCGCGCGTCGTGGCGTTGTCGTTCGCGGATGCCCGGCAGGCGTTCGGGCGAAGCGTCCGCGTCGAGCTGACCGGGAACCCCGTGCGCGACGACATCCTGCGGGCGGTGGAGGACCGGGACACGCTGGCCAAGGAAGGGCGGGAGGTCCTGGACCTCGAAGAGGAGCGAAAGACGATGCTGATCTTCGGGGGAAGCCAGGGCGCGCTGCACATCGATCGCGCGGCGGTCGGGGCCTGCCGGCTCCTCTCACGTCGCGCCGACCTCCAGGTCGTCCTGATCACCGGGCCGGCCCACCTCGATTCGATCCGCCGCGGCCTGCCGCAGGAGGAAGCCGGCCTGCGGGTGCGACTCCTGGGGTATCTGGACCGTATGGAGCTGGCCTACGCGTGCGCGGACCTGGCCGTGTCCCGCTCCGGGGCGACCACAATGGCCGAGCTGACGGTGTGCGGGCTGCCCGCCTTGCTGATTCCGTATCCGTACGCGACGCGAGGCCATCAAGAAGCCAACGCCCGGGCCCTCCAGCGCGCCGGGGGCGCCAGCGTGCTGCTCGACGACCAGCTCTCGGCGAACGCCTTGGCGTCCCGGATCGAGAGCCTGATCGACCATGACGAACGGCTGATGGCGATGGCCGAGCGGTCGAGGGCGTTCGGCCGGCCCGACGCGGCGGCCAGGTTGGCGGACCTCGTGGAGGAGGTGTCGGTGACGTGACCGTGGACATCCCCGACCTCTCCGCATGGCGAAGCACCCATCTCATCGGGATCGGTGGAGCCGGGATGAGCGGGATCGCCCGGCTCCTGCTGGCTCAGGGGATCGCGGTGAGTGGATCGGACCTGAAGGACTCCCATGGACTCGCGGCGCTTCGCCAAGCGGGAGCGAAGGTCTTCGTTGGGCACCGTCGCCGCCAGGTGGGCCGGCCAGATGCCGTGGTCGTCTCTGCCGCCATCCCATCCGGCAACGTGGAGCTGAAGGAAGCCCAGCGGCAAGACATCCCTATCGTGTCGCGGGCGCACGTACTGGCCGCGCTGATGCGCAGCAAGCGGAGCGTGGCCGTGGCAGGCACCCACGGGAAGACCACCACGACGTCGATGATCTCGGTGATGTGCTCACGGTTGGGCCTGGCCCCGACCTTCGTCATCGGCGGCGACCTCAACGAGATCGGCTCGGGCGCGGGGCACGGCGCCGGGGATGTGTTCGTGGCCGAGGCCGACGAGAGCGACGGCTCCTTCCTCCTGTACGAGCCCGCGGTGGGCGTGATCACCAACATCGAGGAAGACCACCTCGACTACTACCCAGGACGGGCGGACGTGGAGGCGGCCTTCGCGGCCTTTGCCGGGCGAGCTGGATCCGTGGTGGCGTGCTGGGACGACCCCGGAGTTCGTCGGGCCTTGGCCGACCTGCCGGTGAAGCTGCTGCGCTACGGCTGGGATCCGGCCGCCGACGTGGTGCTCAGCGACGAAGACCTGCACTGGAACGGGTCCACCGCGACGGTCCAGTTCGAAGGTACGTCGGTGCAACTGCAGCTTCCGGTTCCCGGGCGTCACAACCTCCTCAATGCGGCGGCGGCTCTGGGCGTGGCAGCGGAGCTCGGCCTGCCGGTCAGAGAGGCAGCCGAGGCCCTGGGCTCCTTCGGCGGCGTCCGCCGGCGGTTCGAATGCCGAGGCCTCGCGGGCGGCGCGACGTTCATCGACGACTATGCCCATCATCCGAGCGAGGTGGCCGCGACTCTGGCGGCCGCCAGGCTCGACGGATCCAAGCGAGTGGTGGCCGTCTTCCAGCCACACCGCTACACGCGGACCCACGCGCTGTGGCGGGAGCTGGGGGAGAGTCTGGGCACCGCCGACGTGGTGGTGGTTACCGACGTGTACGGGGCGGGGGAGCGGCCGATCCCGGGCGTGACTGGGAAGTTGCTCGTGCAAGCGCTCACCGAAGCGGTCCCGGGGAAACGCGTGATCTATTTGCCCAGACGCTCGGACGTCGTACCGTTCCTGGTCGGAGTGATCCGGGACGGCGATCTCGTGCTGACCATGGGGGCCGGTGACATCACCATGGTGGCAGGAGCGATCCTCGAGCAGCTCCGGGCGAAGGAGTCGGGCCGATGAGGGGGTCCCGCGCACAGCTCTTGGAGGCGGCCGAACGCATCCTGCGGACGGCCTGTGGCCCTCGGGTCCGGGTGGCATTCCCCCTCGCGCCACTCACGAGCTTCCGACTGGGTGGTCCCGCAGCGCTCTACCTGGAAGCCGAGAGCGACGCCGATCTGGCGGCGGTGGCCGAAGCCCTCGATTCGACGGGTATCCCGTGGACGGTGATCGGGAAGGGATCGAACCTGCTCGTCTCGGACCGTGGATTCTCCGGGCTCGCCATTCGGCTGGGAAAGGGATACCGGTGGGCGGCGAGGAAAGGGGACGAGCTCCACGCCGGGGGTTCGATGCCCCTGCCGGCGATGTCGGGTGTGGCGCTGGCGCATTCGCTGTCCGGCCTGGAGTTCGGCGTGGCCATACCGGCGTCGCTGGGCGGAGCGGTTCGGATGAACGCCGGAGCCCATCACCATTCCATTGACGAGGTCCTGCGGTACATCGAGGTGTACTCGATCCCTCAAGCCGTGCGGTCGCTCGTCACGGCACATGAGGCTGGCTTCGCCTATCGGCATTCCAGCCTGCCCGAGGGATCCATCGTGGTGGGGGCGACCGTTGGGTTGCGCGGCGGCGACCAACAGGACATCCGCCGGGAGATGGAAGCCGCCCGTGCCTGGCGGCGGGCCACCCAGCCGCTGGCCGAGCCGAACTGCGGCAGCGTGTTCAAGAACCCACCGGGCGACCACGCGGCTCGGCTCGTGGAAGCTGCGGGAGCGAAGGGCCTGTCGGTGGGCGGAGCTTCGGTCTCCGAGAAACACGCCAACTTCATCGTGGCCCGCAGCGGGGCCACCGCTGAGGACGTTCACCGCTTGATCCGGATGGTGCAGGACGCCGTGGAGCAGCGGTTCGGGGTGAACCTGGGGACGGAGGTGCAGCGTGTCGGCGATTTCGACCTTGCATCCCTCTAGCGGCGTCGCGCTGCGGCCGCAGGCGCCGTCGCTGGTGCTGCCAGTCCGGGACGGGTTCGCCCGGTGGGCAGTCCTGAGCCTCGGGCTGGCGATCGTGCTGGGGGCAGGATGGTGGGTCACCAACTCCCCGGTATTCGGCCTCCGCTCGCTGCAGGTACGAGGCAATGTGCATTTGACGACGCCGGAGGTGGCGGGCCTGTCGGGGCTCACCCGGAACACGAATGTCCTGTGGTTCAGGACCGCCGAGGTCGAGCGCCGCCTGGAATCCGATCCGTGGATCCTGGAGGCGCGGATCTCCCGGGGTCTGCCGTCGGCGATCACCATCACACTGGAGGAGCGAGTCCCCATCGCGATGACGAGCGGTCGGCATCCCATGCTGCTCGCGGGGGACGGCATGGTGCTGGGACCGGCGGGGGCGGATGTTCGTCTCCCGGTGGTGGAGACGACCGGCAGATTCGCGCCGGGCGACCTGATCTCCGCAACCGATTCCCTGGCCGTGATCCGAAGCCTTCCCGCCGAATTCCTCCCGGAGGTGGCGACGGTGGGCCGACACGCCCACGGGCCGCTGGTGCTGGCGTTGAGAGACGGGGTGCGGGCGCTGTACGGGGACGCCACCGCCGCGGCCTCGAAGTCCGAAACGCTGCGAGCCGTCCTGGCATGGGCAGCACGGCACGGTGTCCGGCCGGGATCCGTTGACGTCCGGGCCCCGACAGCTCCGGCTCTGCACCCGTACGCCAATGCACAACCCAGCTTGCCCGCTGCATCGCCACAAGCGGGGGGTTGACCGACCCATCTGCGTGTTGTAGTGTCCTGCCCTTGTGGGTGAGGTTTACATAACACTCACGTTGCAGTTGAGGTGAAGGTCGGGCACAGGAGCAGGGACGGAGCACGCCGCGCGAGCGGGAACGGCACTTTCCCCAGGTAGGAAAAGGGCCTGGTCAGGGCCCCGGGAGGGAGGAGAGCAGCATGCAGTCTCCCCAGAACTACCTCGCCGTCATCAAGGTGGTGGGTATCGGGGGCGGCGGGGTGAACGCCGTCAATCGCATGATCGAGGCTGGCCTGAGGGGCGTGGAGTTCGTCGCCATGAACACCGACGCTCAGGCCCTCCTGATGTCTGAAGCTGACGTTAAGCTTGACATTGGGCGAGACACAACCCGAGGCTTAGGGGCAGGCTCCAATCCAGAAGTGGGCCGGCGGGCCGCTGAGGAGCACCGTACGGAGATCGAGGAGATCCTCAAGGGCGCCGACATGGTCTTCATCACGGCCGGAGAGGGCGGCGGAACCGGCACCGGCGGAGCCCCCGTGGTTGCCGACGTCGCCAAGAATCTGGGGACACTCGCCATCGGGGTCGTCACGCGTCCCTTCTCCTTCGAGGGGCGCAAGCGGGCCATGCAGGCCGACATCGGCATCGCTGAGCTCAAGCAGGCGGTCGACACCTTGATCGTGGTGCCGAACGATCGTCTCCTCCAGGTCTCCGACCCCTCCACCCCGGTCATCGATGCGTTCCGGATGGCCGATCAGGTCCTGTATCAGGGCGTGGACGGCATCACGTCGCTGATCATGACCCCCGGCCTGATCAACCTCGACTTCGCCGACGTGAAGGCGGTCATGACCGGAGCTGGATCGGCGCTGATGGGCATCGGCCATGGCTCGGGTGAGGGCAGGGCGGAAGATGCTGCCAAGTCGGCCATCTCCTCTCCGCTGCTGGAGGCTTCGATCGAGGGCGCCAAGGGCGTCCTGCTCTCGATCGCCGGCCCGTCCGACCTTGCGCTGCACGAGGTGAACCGGGCCGCCGAGACCATCACCAAGGTCGCTCACCCCGACGCGAACATCATCTTCGGCGCGGTCATCGACGACGCGTTGGGTGATCAGGTGCGAGTGACCGTCATCGCCGCCGGGTTTGACAAGATCGGTACCGGGCTCCTGGGCAGGGTCCTCGGGACCGAGCCTCGGAGAGGCGAGCGCGAGGCGGTCCCATCGCTGTTGGAGGACGAGGACGAGGAGATGTTCAAGCCTGCGCCGGCCACCGTGGTGTTCGACGCGGACGAGGACCTGGACATCCCGGACTTCTTGAAGGGCTAGAGCGCGCGGCCCCCAGCATGTGGGGGCGGGAGCAGCGAGGCGTCCTTCCCCCGCCTCGTGGAAATCCTTCCCGCCCCCACGTTCATTTCCGGCGACCGCGTGACTCGCTCTCGTATTAGGGTCGTTCCATGCTCGATCGACGGGTCCTGGACCATGACGTGGCCGTGCTGGTTGCTCCGAGACTGGAGTCGCAAGGGTTCCTGGTCGCGTTCAGCGAGCGCTCGGGAGGAGTGAGCGATGGCCCGTTCCGAGGGCTGAACCTGGGTCTGAAGAGCGGCGACGATCCCGACGTGGTGAGAGAGAACCGCCGCCGCCTCATCGGGGCTCTCGGCATCCCGCCATTCGCGTGCCCTCGACAGGTGCATTCGACCAACGTGGTCCGCGTGGGGCCCGAGTCCGCAGGCAGGGGATTCGCCGACTCCGCCCAGGGCATCCCTGCAACCGACGCCCTGCTGACCACCTCTGCGGGCGTTCCGATCGCCGTGCTGGCTGCCGATTGCGTCCCCGTGGCTCTGGTCGATCCCGCAGCCGGAGAGATCGCCGTGGTCCACGCCGGGTGGCGGGGCGTCGCCGCGGGCATGGTTCGCACGGTCCTGGGCGCGTTCGCCAACCCTGCCGGTGTGGAGGCGATCGTCGGCCCGGCCGTGGGCCCCGACCACTACGAGGTCGCGGAGGATGTGGCGTCGGCCGTCTCGGCTGCGTCGGAGGGTGGAGCCATCACTCGGAGGGAGGGATCGCGGCTCCTGCTCGACCTCCCCGGCACGGTGGCGCGGACGCTCCGAAACCTCGGCGTCAAGCAGGTCGAGCACGTCGAGGAATGCACGGCGTGCCACCCCCAGCGATTCTTCTCCTATCGTCGCGACGGCCGGACCGGACGCCAGGGCCTCATCGCGGTACGCCTGTCCTGACACAGGTGCGAGAGGACAGGGCGGTGGCCGAGCCGTCGGTGGCAGGAAGGCCCGACCTGCGTGAGGCCATCGATCGGGTTCGTGGCGGGATCGAACGGGCGTCGGCCCGCGCCGGGCGAAGATCGAACGAGGTCGTGCTCGTCGCCGTCACCAAGACCGTTCCGATCGAGGCGATCCGGCTGGCTCGGGGCGCGGGGCTGGAGCACCTCGCAGAGAACCACGCGAACGAGCTGGCCGAGAAGGCACCGCAGGTCCCCGCGACCTGGCACTTCGTCGGAAAGCTCCAGACGGGAACCGCGCCCCGGGTGGCCGATCACGCGGACGTGGTCCATTCGGCGGAGCCGGGCCGAGCCCTCGAGCGGGTGGCGGCGCGAGCGGCCCGCAGTGGAAAGCAGATCCGCTGCCTGGTACAGGTGGACTTCACGGGGCGCCGGCAGGGCGTCTCGCCGGAGGAGGTGGAGGGGTTCCTGCGAACCGCCGAAAGCCTCGCCGGGATCGAACTGGTGGGACTCATGACCCTTCCGCCGTGGACGGATGACCCCGAGGCCACTCGCCCCTGGTTCACCAGGCTCCGGGAGCTCCGCGACCAGCTTCGAGAGCGGTGGGATGGTCTCGCCGAGCTCTCGATGGGGATGTCCGGAGACTACGAGGTTGCGGTGGAGGAAGGCGCTACCATGGTGCGGGTCGGGACCGCCCTGTTCGGTCCCCGGCCTCCGGGCCGCGTCCCGGACTCCGACGTGAGCCCGGGTGGGCGGGGACCGCGCTGAAGGGGAGGAACATGGCTGGGGTCTGGAAGAAGACGTTGCAGTACCTCGGTCTGGTCGAGGACGACGAGCTCGAAGAGCTCGAGGACGCCGATGCCTCCACGGCCCAGCCCGAGCCCACCTCGGTCCGTCGCATCGCCCGGACGGAGATGCCGGTGGCCGATCGGCCGGAAGCGATCGTGCGGACCATGCCCTCCACCCGGAGGCCGACCGCAGCCATCCACCGCGCCGAGCCGCGCAGATTCAACGAGGCCCGGGAGATCGGGGAGCGGTTCCGCCAAGGCGTCCCGGTGATCATGAACCTCCAGTCCACTGAGGACGCCATCGCTCGGCGCCTGGTCGACTTCGCGTCCGGCCTCGTGTTCGGGCTCGATGGCAAGATCGAGATGGTTGCTTCGCGCGTGTACCTGCTCACGCCGGCGAACATGGAAGTGTCCGCCGAAGAGCGCGAACGCATCGTGGAAGGGGGCTTCTTCAACCAGTTCTGATCGCGCCCGCGGGCCGGGTCGGGCGGAAAGGCCGGCGGGCGCCCTCGGACCTCGACCAGGCCATGGAGCTGAGGCATGCACATCATCTGCATCGTGCTCTACCTCTACATGTTCGTGCTCATCGCGAGCGTGATCATCTCGTGGGTCGCTGCGGTCCGTCCGTTGCCGTACTCGGGTCCAGCCAGGCGGGTCATCGACTTCATCTTCGCGATTACGAACCCCGTCTTCCGGCTGGTCCGCGGGGTGCTCCCGCCACTGCCCCTCGGCGGGATGGGCATTGACCTGTCGCCGATAATCGTGTTCATCGTCCTGAGCATCGTGTTGGCCGTCGTCTGTCGCTGAGGGGTGCGCGCCATGCCGAGGAGGAAGAAAGAGAAGACCAAGGGCCCGGACGCCCAGCCTGCGACGGGTGAGTCCACGCGCATCACTCCGGTCGACATCCAGCAGAAGGAGTTCGGCCTCGCCTTTCGGGGCTACAACGAGCGCGACGTCGACCAGTTCCTCGACCAGGTGACCGAAGAGGTGGCCCGGCTCTACGCGGAGAACAAGCGCCTTCGCGAAGAGCTCGAGTTCGCCCGGACGTCCCGGCTGGACCTGGGGGGAGCTGAAGAGGCCGACGCCCTTCTCCGTCAGGCCAGGGAGGAAGCCGCGCGCCTGCTGGCCGATGCCCGTGCCCGCGTCTCTGCCATGGACCCGGAGGTCGCGGCGCCCGGAGGGCGAGGATCCGCCGCCGCCCTGGCTCCGTTCGTGGCGCAGGAGCGAGAGTTCCTCCAGAGCCTGGCCAACCTGATCCAGACGCACGCCGAAGCGGTGAAGGATCAGATCAGGCGGGCTCGGGACGCTGCCGCCCACATCAGCGCCCGCGAGGCGTCGGCCCAGAACGCGGCCCGAGAGGCCGCCGAGCGGGAGGCCGCAGCCATAACCGCCTTGCGGGAGGAGGCCGCCGCCCGGGCCGCCTTCAGGGAGGCAGCCGCCCCCCGGGAACCCGAGCCGCCGTCGCTCGAGGACGACTCCACAGACCTCGAAGACGAGGGATCGGGGCCGGCCACCCAGCCCTGGATGCCGGAGGAGCTCGACTCGTCGTCGCCCCAGGACTGGAGGGGGTACTACTCGTCGCCTGAGGGCAGGAGTGCGGAAGCCTCCGGCGCCCCCGATGAGATCCTTGACCTCACTCAAGAGTCCCGAGAGTCCCGCGACCGCGACCGCGCCGGGGCCGGTGATAAGCGCGACGAACCGGACACGGCTCGCCGAAAGCTGGAGCCGCAGCGGGCCGCACGCGAGACTGACCCGCCCGAGGACGACTCTATCGAGGACCGTTCCATCCGAGAGCTGTTCTGGGGTGAGGACTACTAGAGAGCCGGCCGCGAGGGTCGCGCCGGCACCCTCAGGACTTCGGGATCTCCTTGGTCGGGTCCACGAACGGCATCGACACCACGAGGGCTGGGGCCTCGCCCAGCAGGGTCTCGACCACGAACTTCGTCCCCAACTGACTGCGATCCGTCGGAACCCACGCGTACCCGATGTTCTTCTCCAGGCGCGGGGAGTAGAGCGCCGAGGAGATGTGGCCGACGGGTCGGTCGCCGTCGCGGACCGTCCATCTCTGGTCGTTGAACGGCAGGCGATCGCCTGCGATCTCAACCCCGACCAGCTTGCGGGAGACGCCGGCCTCGCCGATGCGCTGCAGGGCGTCCCGACCCATGAAGTCCTGGCCCTTGTCGAGGTCGACCAGCCGTTCCAGCCCCACCTCGTAGGGGTTGTTCCGCAGGTCCATGTCGGCGCCGTAGTTCAGGATGCCGGCCTCGACCCGCCGGATGTCGGAGGGACCGGTCGGACGGATGTCGAACGGCAACCCGGCAGCCATGATCCGTTCCCACAGGTCGGTGCCACGGCTGCCGTCTCGAAGGTAGATCTCGAACCCGACCTCGCCGGTCCATCCGGTGCGGGTCACGATCACGGGGATCCCGTCGAGGTCCGTCTCGACGAACCAGTAGTACTTGAGACCGAGGACCTGGTCCCCCAACAGCGCTCGAACGACGTCCTTCGACTTTGGCCCCTGGATCTGCAGGGGGGACACGTCGGGCTCAGTGAGTCGCACGTCCATGTCGAGGAAGGCGGCCAGGCCGATGGCGTACAGAAGGACGTCGCTGTCGGCGAGCGCCAGCCAGAAGTGGTTCTCTCCCAAGCGCATCAGGACAGGATCGTTGACGATGCCGCCGTCCGGAGCCGTGATCAGGACGTATTTGCCCTGGCCGACCGCGCACTTGGAAAGATCGCGGGGGGTGAGCATGTTGGTGAAACGAAACGCGTCCGGCCCAGTGATCTCGACCTGGCGCTCCACGGCCACGTCCCACAGCGTCACGTGCTCCAGCAGGTGCCAGTACTCGGCCTCGAGGTCGTCGTACCGGATGGGGAACAGGGTGTGGTTGTAGACCGTGTAGGCCTTGGGCCCATAGTGCTGCTCTGCCTGGTAGAAGGGTGAGCGGCGCAGCCGCGCCCCGCACTGGACCAGCGACATGTCGAACGGTTCCATGAGGCCTCCCTCGCTCCCTTGGGGTCGGCGAAGCGTACCGGGTCACGCCTTGCTGATGCGCGGTTCCTCGGCCCCCGGGGCCGTGTCGAGGGCGACGGCCAACACTTCCTCCCTGATCCGGTCCGCGTGGCGAAGGAGATCGGTCTCGGCCTCGGGGAGCGTGACCGTGATGCGATCGGTCAACTCGAGGCCGGCCGCCTTCCGCAGGTCGTTGAGCTTCCGGATCATGTCGAGCACCCGCCCCTCGAGTCGGAGATCCTCGTCGATGGTCACGTCGATGGCCAGGGAGATCGGCCCCTCTTCTGCGATAGCCCAGCCTTCCAGCGCGATGCGTTCGCCGCGGATGACGTCTTCCGTCCCGAGATCGATGCCGGCCACCCGGATCCCGCCACCGGGAAGCTCCTCGTAGTCGCCCGCTTGGAGCGCGGCCCGAACGTCGTTGATCCGGGCCCCCAGCCGCGGTCCCAGGACGGGTAGGTTGGGCCTGATGGTTGGGAGGGCGAGCGGTCCCTCGTCGAACCCGATCTCCTTCACCCGCAGCTCGTCGCGGATCTCGTCGGCGTGGCTCCGGGCCAGCCGGGCTCCCCGCACGTACGCTCGGCGGAGCGGCTGCCGCAGCTTGATCCCCACCTCCGCCCGGGCTCGCCGGCCGAGCTCGACGACCCGCCGCGTCTCTGCCATCTCATCGAGGAGCGTTGCGTCGAATGCCTTCTCCGCGGGCCACCCCGCCAGGAAGACGGAGTCGGGCGCGTCCGGGCACGGCCCGGCCACGAGGTTGAGCCACAGGTGCTCGGCGAGGAAAGGGATGATCGGAGCGATCACGCGCACCGCCGGTACCAGCGCGCTCCACAGGCTCCGCAGCGCCGTCTCATCTCCCTGCCAGAAGCGCCGGCGGGACCGGCGGATGTACCAGATCGAGATGTCCTCGACGAATGCGTCGAAGGCTCGGATGACGTTGACGGTCATCGAGGCCTCGTATCCGGCCGTGGCCTCCTTCACCAGCTTGCGGGTTCTCGCCTCGAGCCACCGGTCGAGGGGATGCAGCTCGCCGGGAACGCCCGTGGAGAGATCTCCGTAGTCCGGCCGGAACCCCTGGATGTTCGCGTACTCCACGAAGAACGACACGGAGTTCCACAGCGTCAGGAGCCGCCGCTTGATCTCGTGGCCGGGGCCGTATCCGAAGAGCAAGTCCTGGTCCGGCGGTTGAGCGCAGAATTGCCAGCGCATGACGTCCGCACCCATGCGGGCGAAGGCATCCTCGGCGTCGATGAGGTTTCCCCACGAGCCGTGCATCTCGCGGCCGTGCTCGTCGAGCATCTTCTCGTACCCCAGGACCTCCCTGAACGGCGCCCGATCGGTGAGCGCCACCGACATGAACAGCTGCGAGTAGAACCACAGGCGGATCTGCTCCCGCATCTCCGAGACCCAGTCCGCCGGGAACCATTGCTCCCAGTACGCGTGGTCGGGAAGGTCGGCCGTGGACAGGGCCTTGGAGGCCCCGGTCGCGTAGCCACCCTCGATCCACGCCGGGTTCTGCCATCCGAGGGTGGAAAAGGGAACGATCCCCGCGTCCAGCCACACGTCGCCCACCTCGGCGATCCTGGTGACCTCCTCGTTGCAGGCGTCGCACCGGATGCTGACGGCATCGATCCAGGGGCGATGCAATTCCTCGAGCTGGTCCAGCCCGGCGATCGCTCGCTCCTCGAGCTCCCGTTTCGAACCGATCACGTTCAGACGGCCGCACGAGCACGGGTAGAAAGGGAGCGGCAACCCGAAATAGCGCCGGCGAGAGATGTTCCAGTCGCTCAGGTTGTGGAGCCAGTCGTCCATCCGCTTGCCCATGTAGTCGGGCGTCCACTTCACGGTGGCGTTGGCCCGGAGCAACTTCGGACGAAGCTCCTCCACGGCGATAAACCAGTCGTCCACGACCCGGAAGATCAGGGGGGTCTGGCACCGCCAGCAGTGCGGATAGCGGTGGACGATCTCTTCGGCCGACTCCAGCCTGCCCCGCTCGGCCAGGTCGGCCACGATCTGATCGGCCGACTCCACCGTCCCAAGGCCATGGAGCCAGCCATAGTCGTCGTAGAACCGTCCGGCCTCGTCCACCGGCACCAGGACGGGGAGATCGTGCACCCGCGACAGCTCGAAGTCCTCGGTTCCGGCGCCGGGCGCGATGTGGACGATGCCGGTGCCCTCTTCGAGCGACACCTCGTCCCAGGAGATGACGCGGTGCTCGATGCCGGCGGCGGCCGGGAGATGATTGAAGGGCCCTTCGTAGGTCAGGCCCACGAGCTCCTCGCCGGGAACGGTCCTCACCGCGAGGTCGGTCGGGTAGCGGGCACGGGCCACCCAGATCCCGTCCTCCCGCAGGATGTACTCGGCGTCGGGCTTGACGGCGGCGGCCACGTTCGCCGGCAACGTCCAGGGTGTGGTGGTCCACACCACCAGCGACTCGCCCGGACGTTCCCGAAGGGGGAACCGCACGTACACCGACGGGTCGGTCTTGTCCCGATAGACATCGCCCTGCGACAGCTCGTGCTGCGACATCGAGGTACCGCATCGCGGGCACCACTCCGTCGAACGGTGCCCTAGGTACAGCCACCCGCGCTCGTGCATGAGCTTCAGGAAGCGCCAGATGTATTCGATGTTGGTGTCCGAGAATGTGTAGTAGTCGTTGCCCCAGTCCATCCACTGGCCGAGCCGCTTCTCGCCGCGGGTGATCTCTCGGGCGGACCACACCACCTTCTCCCGGCAGCGCCGGGCGAACTCGGCCAGCCCGTAAGACTCGATCTCTCTCTTGGAGTTGAGGCCGAGCTCCCGCTCCACCCCGACCTCGATCCACAGGCCTTGGCAGTCGAAGCCGTTCTGGTACCTCTGGTCGAAGCCCCTCAAGGCCTTGTACCGCTGGAACACGTCCTTCAAGGTCCGCCCCCACGAGGTGTGGACAGGGAGGACCTTGTTCGCGGTCACCGGGCCATCGATGAAGCTCCACTTCGGGCCGCCCCGATTGAGGTCCCTCAGGCGCTCGAAGGTGCCCCCTCGCTCCCAGCGCTCGAGGATGTCCAGCTCGAGGGCGGGATGGTCGGGCTTTGGAGGCAGCCTGGTGAAGATTTCGGGCACGGTCCGGATTCTATCGGCGGGTACCCCGTATCCTGGGCTGGCGGCGGGCCGCCCCGGATGCTACCTTCCGCCAAACCTCGACCATGGCGACCAGGACACCCCTATCCAAGAAGGAGACCCAGGAGCTGAAAGCGCAGCTCCTGGCCGAGCGAAAGGACCTCGAGGCCCAGTACAAGGAGCTCGAGGAGTCCTCGTTCGGTGCCAACCAGTCGGAGCTCACCGGGGAGATGGGGTTCGACGAGGAATACGCCGACGCCGGCACGGCCACGTTCGAGCGGGAGCGAGACCTCTCCCTGGTCAACAACCTGCGCGACCTGATGGAGAGGATCGACAAGGCCCTTGGCAAGATCGAGGATGGGACGTATGGCCTGTGCGACCGGTGCGGAAAGCCGATCGAGAAGCTCCGTCTGAAGGCGCTGCCCTACGCCAACCTCTGCATCAAGGACAAGCAGGCCGAAGAGCGCGTCCGCTGAGGCCGTGGCCCTGACCCGCCGGGCTCGCCTGGCGCTCCTCCTGTACGCGACGGCCGCCGGCATCTACGCCATCGACCGTGTGACGAAGTGGGTGGTCGAGCTGAGACTATCCGGGCGCCCGCCCGTCGACGTCATCCCGGGGGTGGTCCGGCTGCGCTTCACCACGAACACGGGCGGCGCCTTCGGTCTGTTCGGAGGGCAGGCGTGGCTGTTCTTCGGAGCGACCGCGGTTGTGTGCGTGGTCATCGTGGTGGTTTCCGCCTCGGTCCAGTCGCGAGTGTCCGCCGTCGGGCTCGGGCTCATCCTGGGCGGCGCGCTGGGCAACCTCACCGACCGCATGGTGCGAGGGCCCCGCGGCGTCATCGACTTCATCGACTTCCGGGTGTGGCCGGTATTCAACGCGGCCGACTCCGCCATCGTCATCGGCGCGCTCATCGTGGCCCTGGCGGGGCTGCGCCGGCGAGCCTAGCCAGCAGCGCGATATGGAACGAGTGTCGTTCGAGGCGCCGGGTCCAGGGCGCCTGGACACGGTGGCGGCCGAGCGATTGGGGATCCCGCGGGCGGAGGTGCAGCGGGCCATCGCCGAAGGCCGGTTGCTGGTGGACGGGCGCGAACGCGCCAAGTCGTTCCATGTGGCCGGGGGAGAGACGATCGAGGTCCAGCTCCGGGCGGCCGGAGACATCGAGCCCGAGCCCGGCCCGCTCACGGTCCTGCTCGAGGACGAGCACCTCATGGTGGTGTCGAAACCGGCCGGCATGATCACCCACGGCACTGCGTCCAAACGGACCGGGACCCTAGTGAACCGGCTGCTGGCACTCGGGGTGCCGCTGTCGACGGCGGGAGGGGTCGACCGTCCCGGCATCGTGCACCGGCTCGACGCGGGGACCTCGGGGGCGATGCTCGTGGCGAAGGACGACCGGACGCACGCCGCCCTCGCCGAGATGTTCCGGCGCCACGCCATCGATCGGCGCTATCTGGCGCTGGTCCGGGGGGACGTGGAGCACGACCGCTTCCTCATCGACGCCCCGCTCAGCCGGGAGCGAGCCCGCATTCTGGTTCGGGCCGCCACCGGGAAGAAGGCCGCCACCGAGGTCGAGGTCCGGGAGCGACTGGCCCGCTCCACGCTGGTGGAGGCGAGGCCTCGAACGGGCCGGACTCATCAGATCCGGGTGCATCTCTCCGCGGTAGGGCATCCCGTGTTGGGAGACCGGACGTACGGGGGAGCCGGCCAGGACGCGACCCGTCTGGGCCTCACCAGGCCGTTCCTTCACTCATGGAAGCTCACCTTCGACCATCCGATCAGTCGGCAGCGGATCGAGGTCGAGGACCCACTCTCGCCAGACCTCGCGGAGGCGCTTCAACGGGCGCGGGATGTCACGTGACTCTGGATCCGAAGTTGTCGGCCTACGTTCAAGCCGTCGTTCGCTCGTTCAAACAGGTGCTCGGCGAGGACCTGATCGGCGCCTATCTCCATGGGTCGGCTGCCCTTGGTGGGTTCGATTCGGCCAGGAGCGACGTCGACATCCTGGCCGTCTGCTCCCGCCCGCTCGCCGCCGAGGAAAAGCGTGCTCTGATTGAGCGCCTCTCGGAAGACGTTCTGCCCTGCCCAGCCGGCGGCCTGGAGATGAGCGTGGTAACCGAGGACGCCGTTCGAGAGGCAACCAGGTGCCCCCGTTTCGAGCTCCACGTCGGAACGAAGCGGTGGAAGACGGTTGTGGACGGAACGACTCACGAGGGCGATGCAGATCTCGTCCTCCACTTCGCGGTGTGCCGGGAATACGGATTGGCACTGTTCGGCCCTCTACCAGAAATGCTGTTCCCGATCCTGCCGCGCGCCTGGATGCTCGAGCAAATGGCTGACGAGATGCGATGGGCGGAGGAGCATGCCGACTGGGGCAGCGGCATTCTCAACGCCTGTCGAAATCTCCGCTTCATGGAGGACGGGATCATCGGTTCGAAGGACGACGGAGCCGAATGGGCGGTCCACCGCGGGTTCGAGCCCGTGTTGGTGACGACGGCACTTGCACTTCGAAGAGGGGAGGGGCGGGACCCGCTCGACGCCGAGGCCGCTCGCAGCTTGCTCCGGCGGGCGCGATCCACGCTGGGGGCGGCTGCTCACGATGCCGAAGGAAAGGAGTAACCATGACGCAGACGATCGCAATCATCTTGAAGTTCCGAGACGAGCAGGCTGGACAGTTCGAAGAGATGTTCCGGGCCGAGGTCATGCCGCTGTGGGAGGAGTTCTCCGCTCAGGGGAAGTTCATCGACGCATCGCTGTCGCCCGTCGAGGGTGGGGGCGAAGAGCGCGAGGGCATCCGTCAATACATCCTGCACGTCGAAGTACCCGGGATGGCCGAGCACGAGGAGTTCGATGAGCATCCCCGGTTCCTTGAGTTCCTTCCGAAGGCGCGCGCGCTTCAGCCGGAGAAACCACTGGTCTACTTCGGCACCACGCTGTTCAAGGTGGGCGGCTGAATCACAGCGGGAGGAGCCCGCCCCTCCTCGATCGCCGACCCATCAGGCCGGAAGAAGACGGGCTTACCCTCGACCATCTCGAGGCGAAACCTCCCTTCGTGGACCAAGCGATGGTGCGGCCGGCACAGCAGGGCGAGGTTCTCCAAGACGGTCCGGCCACCGTCGGCCCAGTGGATCACATGGTGGGCGTCGCACCAGGGATGACGCCTCCTGCACCCAGGGAACCGGCAGGCCTTGTCCCTCACCACCACAGCCCGGCGAAGGTGAGGGGGAACCACCGGGGTCCGACGCCCCACCTCCAGAGGCTCGGAAGGACCGGCCATCACCACCCGCATCAAGGACGCGTCGCAGGCCAAGCGACGAGCCGTCTCAGGATGAACCATCCCCGTGTGGTCCAGCTCCGCTCGTCGGTCAGCTTCGTCTCCCGTTCCGGCCTGTCCTGCCCAGCGGCGAAGGGTCGTCACGTCCACGGTCACCGTGAGGTAGGGACGCTCTCCGCCCACACTCGAGCGCTCCGGGGAGTCGAGGTACCGTCGGGCTAGTTCGACCAGAGCATCCGCCCGACGCTGGGTGGGCGTCCGCAGGTCTGCAGCTCCTCCTGTGCGGAGCTCGGCGTCCACGAGAGCCTGGAGGGCGGTGAGGATCGCCTCACCGGACTCTGGATCCAATTCCCCGTCGACCTTCACCATGCCGGACGCGGTTGAGCAGACATCGAGACGACGGCGATCACGGAGCTGCTCTGCATGCTCCACCCAGCCTTCTGCGTCCACCGCACCGGACCAGCAGGCCACCACCCGACGAAGCTCGTCCACGGTCTTGGTCTGAGCTTGCTCCACCAGGGCCTGTTCCTGCTCGGCGAACGGCTCGGGGTGCTCGTCCCGGGCCTCGGCCAAGATCCTGACCGCACCTGAAGCAAGCTCGCCTGCAAGGAATGCCTCACGGACGTCAGGCATCTCTTCCAGAGCCTGCGCAACGCCTACCTCCCGCTTGGCGGTTCCTGCTGCAACTCCAAACCGGTCAGCCAGCCACGCGGCGGCCGACAGATAACCGTCGGCCCGGTAGGAGGCGCGGCGGTCTTGGTCTGCCAGCCACCGCAGTCGCTTGGCCTCGACCGCTTCGGAGATCCGCTGCAGGCACGCAAATCCCTCTGACGCAGCCTCGTCCGGCAACGCCGACGGATCATCTGGATAGCCCTCCAGCCCGGCCCGGATCCGGTCAGCCAATCTCTCGAACATGCGTTCGATATTAGGAGGGCAAATTGCCTCTGTCAGTGACTTTTGTCACCCACGGGGAGAAAATCAGGCAAGATCCCTCATCCGATCGCCACCGCCTACCGGCGGGCCCGAACCCGGTCCTTCAGGTACAGCGAGTACTGGGTGCGGACCTCTTCGCGAGAGGCCAGCAGCGCGTCCTCGACGTCGGGCGGCAGCGTACGTCGCTCGATCAGCGACGAGAGCTTCTTGGGGTCGACCGCGATCACCTGCTCCCACAGTCCGAGGGGTTCGAGGATCCGCCGGATCCGCTCGCCATCGGGCTCCGTGACATGCACGGGGCGCCTGTCAACGGCTGAGCCGTCCGAGCCGAAGAGACGCCGGTATCCGTGTTCCTCGCAGAACGCGTTGATCAGAGCGCGGAGATCCTCGAGGCGCCGGTAGCGCTCCCAGTCCTCCCGCTTGAGGGCGATCCACTCATCGACGAGCTCGGTCATCCTGGGGGCGGGATCGCCCCGTTCCTTCTCGAACTTGTGCTTGTAGAGCGGGCATACCGCCTGGAAGTCGCACCAGTCGCACAGTGGATTCTGCCGCGGCTCGAACTTGCCGGCGGCGATGCGCTCGGCGACGGTGGCGATCCGGCGCCGAAGCTGATCTGCATCCGCCTCGGTGCGAAACGTGGTCATGCGCTGGCCGGGCAGCAGGAAGTACAGCGTCAGGCGCTCGGGTTCGATCCCCCAGATCTCCCGGGCCGCCATGTAGTACAGGGAAAGCTGGAGGTCCCGGTCCAGGACGTCCTTGGGAGGCAGACGGCGGTTCGTCTTGTAGTCGATGATCTCGTACCCGCCTCCGGGGATGCGGTCCATCCGGTCGATCATGCCGCTGAGCTGAATCCCTTCGATCTCTACCGTGAACCGGAATTCCAGCGCGGCGGGGATCCGGAACGAATCGGCGTTGACCCGGTGGTACTCGGTCAGGACCTGGCGGGCGTGGTCGAGGTACAGGCGCTCTTCGGATGGATCGCGGTAGCCGTCCCCCGACCACTCGCCGTCCAGCATCTCGAACATCTCATCGAGAGAGGGCGCCACGGGGACGGGGCGGTCGTGGAACCGGTGCAGCGTCCGGTGCAGGACGTCGCCGAAGGAGAGGGCGGGTGAGCCCGTGGTCGGCAGCCGGTCCTCGTACTGGAACTTGTACTTTGCCGGACAGGTCTCGTAGGTGTTGATCGAGGAGTATGAGAGCCTCATACGAGCGGCGTCACCTCTTGAACTGGGCCTGGTCCGGAGTGTAAGCTGCGTTCGACCCGAATTACAAGGATGTAACTTTATCAACAGGTTTTCCCCACGGCACCTCGGGGACGCTGTTCGGCCGCCCGGTGTGTCGGGGGTAGCCCATATCGTTGGAGCCGATGTCGTCGGATAGCTTCGTCCACCTGCACACGCACAGCGAGTACTCGTTGCTGGACGGGGCCTCGCGCGTGGAGGAGCTGTGCGCCAAAGCGGCCGAGTTCGGTATGCCGGCCGTCGCGCTCACCGACCACGGCGCCATGTTCGGCACGCTGGACTTCTACGAGGCCGCTCGCCGCCACGGCATAAAGCCGATCATCGGCGTGGAGGCGTATGTTGCCCCGGGCAAGCGCTTCGACCGGACGCCGGGGGAGAGCGAGGAGAAGTACCGGCACCTCACGCTGCTCGCCCGCAGCGAGGAGGGCTACCGGAACCTCCTCCGCCTCGTCACCGACGCCCACCTCGAAGGGTTCTGGCACCGCCCGCGCATCGACAAGGAGCTGCTGGCCGAACGGTCGAAGGGCCTGATCGGGCTGTCAGGGTGCCTGGCCTCCGAGACAGCTCGCCTTCTACTGGCAGGCCAAGAGCTGAAGGCCCGCGACGTCGTGGCTACCTACCGGGACATCCTGGGACCGGAAGGCTTCTATCTCGAGGTCCAGGACCACGGCCTCCCGGAACAGGCCCGGGTCAACCCGATGCTGGTGGACCTGTCCAAGGCGACAGGGATCCCGCTCGCGGCGACCAACGACATCCACTACACAGAGCGGGAGCATGCCCGGCCCCACGACGTGCTGCTGTGCATCCAGCAGCAGAAGGTCCTCACAGACACCAACCGGCTGAAGTTCGACACCGACGAGTTCTTCCTGAAGCCATCCGCCCAGATGCGGAAGGTCTTCGCCGCGCTGCCCGAGGCCTGCGACGCGACCCTGGGCATCGCCGAGGCGTGCGAGCTCGACCTGCGCTTCGGCGAGCTGCACCTGCCCCGGTTCGATCCGCCTGCCGGAAAGACGCTGGACGGCTACCTCAGGGAGCTGGTCGAGGAGGGCGCCCGCAAACGCTACGGGACCATCACAGAAGAGGTCCGCCAGCGGTTCGACTCCGAGCTCCTGGTCATCGAGAAGATGGGGTTCTCCGGCTACTTCTTGATCGTGTGGGACCTCATCAGGTTCGCCCGCGACCACGGCATCCGCGTGGGGCCGGGACGCGGATCCGCCGCCGGGTCGGTTGTCAGCTACTGCCTCCAGATCACGGACCTCGATCCGCTGCGCTATGGGCTCATCTTCGAACGGTTCCTCAACCCCGAGCGGAAGCAGATGCCCGACATCGACATGGACTTCGACGAGCGCCGGCGCGACGAGGTCATCCGGTACGTCGCGGAAAAGTACGGAGGTCATGCCTCCGAGCAGATCGTTGGGAACGCACATGTCGCCCAGATCATCACGTTTCAAACAATCAAGGGTAAGCAGGGAATTCGGGACGCAGCTCGTGTACTTGGATTCCCCCCCATGTTTGGCGACCGGCTCTGCAAGATGTATCCGCCCGCGCTCTTGGGGCGTGACTACTCGATCGACAAGGCCCTGGAGCTGTCGTCGGAGCTTGGCGAGGCCTACCAGAAAGAACCGGAGGCCAAGGAGGTCATCGACGCGGCTCGAGCCCTCGAGGGCCTGCGAAGAGAGGACTCCGTCCATGCCGCCGGAGTCGTCATTGGCGATGCCCCGTTGGTCAACTATTTGCCGCTGAAGCTGGGCAAGGATTCTTCGGATTACGCACGGCGCATCGTCACGCAGTTCGACATGCACGGTGTGGAGAAGCTCGGGCTGCTCAAGATGGACTTCCTCGGCCTGCGCAACCTCTCGGTGATCGAGGACACGGTGGCTCTCCTGCGGGACAAGGGGATCCACCTCGACATCGACCACGTGCCGCTGGACGACCAAGCCAGCTACGCCATGCTCCAGCGGGGCGACACGAACGGCGTCTTCCAGCTGGAGAGCCCGGGCATGCGCCAGCTCATCCAGGTGCTGGTGCCCGACAGGTTCGAGGACCTCATGGCCCTAGTCGCCCTGTATCGCCCGGGCCTGCTCAGCATGGGTCAGCACATCGAGTACGCCGAACGGAAACACGGGCGCAAGCCGCTCGTATATCCGCACGGGGACCTGGAGCCGATCCTCGTCGGAACGTACGGCATCATCGTCTACCAGGAGCAGGTCATGCAGATCGCCGCGGCCCTCGCCGGGTACTCGATGGGCGAGGCAGACCTGCTGCGCAAGGCCATGGGGAAGAAGATCCGCGAGCAGCTGATCCCGCACCGGCACCGGTTCGTGAGGGGCGCGGTGGCGCGCGGGTACTCGGACCGGCTGGCCAACGACATCTTCGACCTCATCACGCCGTTCGCCGACTACGGCTTCAACGCCTCCCACGCCTGCGCCTACGCGTACGTGGCCTACCAGACCGCCTACCTCAAGGCGCACCACCCCGTGGAGTACGTCTCCGCCCTGCTCACCAGCGTTCGGGACGACAAGGACAAGAAGCCCTTCTACCTGAACGCGGCGCGACTCATGGGGCTTCGGGTGCTCCCGCCGGACGTCAACGAATCCCAGACCTACTTCACCCCGACCGACGGGGACATCCGATACGGGTTGGCGGCGGTGCGGAACGTGGGGGAGGGGGTTGTCCAGCAGATCATCGAGGGTCGCCAGGATGGCGGGCCGTTCGGATCCTTCACCGACTTCTGCCGGCGGGTGGATCCCGGTGCTCTGCACAAGAAATGCATTGAGAGCTTGATCCTGGCGGGCGCGTTCGACTCCATGGGGTACACGCGGCAGGGACTCCTGAACGGCTACGAGAAGGTGGTCACCCCCGTCCTGTCGGATCGGCGAGCCGAGGCCCTCGGCCAGGAGTCGTTCTTCGGCGGTGACGCCGGACCGATGCTGAACATCGATGAGACGGTGCTGGCGGGGGAGGAGTTCGAGAAGTCCCAGTTCCTCCGGTACGAGAAAGAGATGCTCGGCCAGTACGTCACGGACCATCCCCTGCTGGCCATCAGGGAGCGGCTGGCCGCCCAGACCGACATGGACATCTCCGAGGTCGGGGCGCTGGGAGACGGCGACGTGGTCCGGGTGGCGGGGATCGTGGCTGCCCTGGGCCGACGCTACACGAAGCGGGGCGAGCCTTTCGCGATGTTTCGGCTAGAAGATCTGACTGGCGGCGTCGGCATCGTGGCGTTCCCCTCCGTGTACGACGCCATGGGCCCCCTGCTCGCACCGGACGGCATCCTGGTGGTGAAGGGCAGGGCCGACCTTCGGGGCCGGGAGCTCCAGCTGGTGGCGCTTGAGATCTCGGAGCCTCAGCTGGGCTCCGGTGGAGTCGCTCCCCGGGCGGGAGCCCGGAGGCCCCAGCCGCGCGATCCCCTCGTCCTGGACCTGACGCCGTCGACCTGCACCGGAGGCCTCATCGGCCGGCTGAAGGGATTGCTGTCGATGCATCCCGGGGCGGTGCCGGTGGTGTTTCGCTTGGTCGACAACGGCGAGGTGACCCGCCTCCGCCTGAACGACGACTACCGGGTGGACGGGTCCCCGGCCTTGCTCTCCGAGCTCCACCGACTGCTGGGGCCGGAGGCCGCCCGCTTCGAAGACGGGTCGGCCGTGGCGGCGGCCAGGCCGGCCCGCTAGGCGAAGAGAGCAACGGTCAGCTCATGCACTTCACCAGTCGAACGAGCGTCCCGGGCCTGCGTTGGGTCCCCTCCTCGATGGTCACCTGGTCCACCAGGGCCATCATCAGCTGGATGCCGTGACCGCCCTCTCCCTCGACCTCCGGCATGCGAACGCGCTTCCTGAAGACTCCCTGGTCGCGAACCTCGATCGCGATGCATTCGCCGTCCACGCTCCACCGGAGCTCGATGTCCGCGGTGGTCGTGTGGATGATCGAATTGGCCGCCGCCTCGGACACGGCGAGGAGGAGGTCATTGGTGGTGGGCTCCGAGAGGGTGGCAGCGGCGGCCCGATCCCGCACGAACTGCCGGATCTCAAAGAGCGCCGAGGGGTGAGCCCGAAAGGACTTCACGTCGGGCACGATCGTCCTGCCGCTGGCCCCCATGGGATACGCCCGGGACGATAAGTCTCCCCCTCCCGGCCCTGCAAACTGGATGCTTGGGTTGCCGAGACTCATCCGGCCAAGCCGGCGGCCCGGCCAGGTTCGTACAACGGGAGAAGACACGACCCCGATGCCAGGTTAGGCGGCCTGACCTGGTGTTTCTCGGGGAGATGTGGTAAGAGATGCCGACTCGGCAGGGGGCAAGCCTTCGAAGGAGGCCAGACTCCCACCACAATCGGTTGAGGCACTGGGGGAGTGTCCCCAGGGAGGAGGGAGCATGAAGAGTCGTAGGTTGTTCGCGGGCGGGGCGCTGCTCGGCGTCTTCGTCCTTCTCGCCTCGGCATGTGGTGGAGGAGGAGGCACCACCGCGACGCCACCCAAGGCGGGGGCACTGGGCGCGGTCACCGTCGCCGCGGGCGCCCCGATCAAGATTGCGATCCTCGAAGCGATCACCGGTGACGGCGCCAGCCTGGGCACCGACCAGGTCCGCGGAGCCCAGATCGCCATCGACGACAAGGGCGGAACGCTCCTCGGCCACAAGATCGATCTCGTCCAGATCGACGAGGCCGGCGGCCAGTCGTGCGGAACCTCCGGGCCTGGAGCGGAGGCCGCCCAGAAGATCGCCGCCCAGAAGGACCAGATCGTCGGGATCATCGGAAGCAGCTGCTCGGGTGCAGCGGTTCCCGCCATGGGGATCCTTTCTCCGCTGGGCTTCACCATGATCTCGGGGTCGAACACGTCCCCATTCCTCACGACCGTTGACGGAACGACGCCGGGAGAGAACCACAAGGCCGGGTACTTCCGAGTGGCCCACAACGACACGCTCCAGGGGAAGGCCGCGGCCGACTGCGCGATCCAGACCCTCGGCGTGATGAAGGCCGCCACGATCAACGACGGCGACCCCTACACGGTGGGCCTGGCCCAGGCGTTCGCCAAGTCCTTCAAGGAGGGCGGTGGAGAGGTCGTGGACGAGACCGCCGTGGCCAAGACCGACACGGATATGCATGGGGTGCTGACCGAGATCGCTTCGAAGGGCGCCCAGCTCGTGTACATGCCGATCTTCCAGCCGGCGGCCGACTTCATCGCCAAGCAGGCCAAGGACGTCTCGGGACTCTCGAGCACCGCCATCATGGGAGCCGACGGACTGACCTCCGACACCTACGTCGGGAGCAAGGGCGGGAAGTTCGTGATCGCCGAAGTGCACGACACGCCGAAGGCGCCGAAGGGGACGGCCCGAGGCATGTACTTCTCCGGCCCGATCCCGCCCGCGAGCGGGGAGTACACGGCCTTCCTGAACACGTACAAGCAGAAGTTCGGAGAGGACCCGATCCAGGCCTACCACGCGCACGGGTACGACGCGTTGAACGTCATGGCCGCGGCGATCGAGAAAGTCGCCGTAAAGCTCTCCGACGGGCGACTGTTCATCGACCGGCAGAAGCTCCGGGACGCCGTCCAGGCGACCAAGGACTTCAAGGGGCTGACTGGAACGCTCACGTGCGACCAGTTCGGCGACTGCGCCTCGCCGCGGATCGCCGTCTTCCAGGCCACCGCAGACACTGCGGACCTGACGGCGGTGAAGGCGAACATCGTCTGCCAGCCTGTGGAATAGGGGGCTGTCGGCGAACAGATGAAGGGATGGGGTACCGGCCGAAGCCGGTGCCCCTCCCTGTCTATGTGGTGTGAAGTGGGAGCGGACGGACAGGTCACATGGCCGAAACCGTGAAGGTCACTGCGCGTCGGTCCGTCCAGCTCCCGTTCGTTGACGCCTTTCTCTGGCTCATCCGAATCGCCGCCCTCGTCGCGTTGTTCTGGGGCGCTTTCCGCAGCCTGAGCGGCCGTGGCCTGGTCACCCTCTCCAGCGCCCAGTGGCGAGACAACGTGGTCTCCGGGCTTTCCATCGGATCCGTCTACGCGCTCATCGCGCTTGGATACACGATGGTCTACGGGGTTCTGCGGTTCATCAACTTCGCTCACGGAGAGGTCTTCATGAGCGGGACGATGGTCGGGTACTTCGTGGCCCAGGCCCTATCGGGGACCGGTCTGTGGGACGGCAACATGATCTTCCTGGCGCTGCTCATCGTGTTGCTTTCGAGCATGGCCACAGCCACGTTGATCGCGATGCTGCTGGAGCGCGTAGCGTACCGCCCCCTCCGGGGAAAGCCGAGGCTGATCCCCTTCATCACGGCCATCGGAGCCTCCTTCTTCCTCCAGTACACCTTCGCCGGGCTGTTCGGCGTGGGAGTCAAGAACTACCCACAGGTGACGCAGCTCAGCGGCCGGATCGGCGTCTCGGGCCTCAATTTCCTGCTGAAGACCCAGGCGATCGTCATCGTGGCAGCCCTTTTGATGATGGCGGGGCTCTATCTGCTCGTGGAGAGGACCAGGACCGGGAAGGCGATCCGGGCGGTGGCCGAGGACCAGGAGACCGCCAGGCTGATGGGGATCAACGTGGACCGGACGATCGTTCTGGTCTTCGGCATCGGGGGGGCCATGGCTGGGATCGCTGCGTTCCTCTTCGCGCTGGCGTTCGGACAGGCCCAGCCGTTCATCGGCTTCTTCCCGGGGATCACAGCGTTCACCGCCTCTGTGTTGGGCGGGATCGGGAACATCGTTGGAGCCATGGTGGGCGGTCTGCTCATCGGGCTCATCGAGCAGGTGTCCCCCAACCTGATCCTGTCTGGGTTAGGGATCCCCGCCGCCTTCCAGCTGAAAGGTATGGTCGTCTTCCTGGCTCTCGTCGTGATCCTGATCTTCCGGCCCACGGGCATCTTGGGAGAGCGGGTGCCAGAGGAGAGGGCCTAAGCCATGGCTGAAGGCTTGCGAACGGTGCCATCTGCCATCCCGGCCGGCGCTGGCCTCCTCCTGCCGGCCCGCGAGGTGGGCTTCCGACAAATGGTGAACTCTGGCCTCTACGGCGGCCTCACGACTGTATTCGTCGCCTCGATCGGCATGCTGATCGCGTTCAAGGATCGCCTGATCGTGAGGCAGTTCAGCCTGGACTACGTCATCCTCCTGGCCATTCCCGTTGCCTTCGGATACCTGGCGGGGAAGCCCCCCGGGCAGCTCGAGGGGTTCGAGGAACCGAGGCGGGGTCCCCGGAATGTCCTGGCCGGGGCGGTGGCCGGGGCGGTGGCCGGTGGCACCCTCGGTGTATATCTGTCCCTGGTCGGCAACTTCGACGTCCGAGACCAGTTGATCAACATCTCCCCTGAGATGCTGAACCGGCTCACCTTGCAGCAGGGGCTGATCACAGGGTGGGTACTGGTCCTCCTGGCTTCCGTGGGCCTGTCGGCGTTGGGAGCCGCCCTGACTCTCCTTGACCACAACCTGCGGAGAGCGCTTTCCTCTGCCCTCGCCTGGGTCGTTGTCTTCGGGCTTCTTCGAGTCGTGGTGTCCACTGTCCTGGACAGGCTAGGGTTCGCATTCGTCGACCAGCTCTACAACGTCCAGGGTTCGCTCACCATCGCGGGCGCAATCGGCGTGTTCGTGGTCCTGTTCGCTCTCTACCTCGTTCCCAAGCGGTCCCCGGCCCAGCTCAAGGCAAGCTTCCAGGGGCTTCCCGGGAAGCAGCGTCAACTTGCTATGGGCGTCGTCGTGCTAGCGCTGGTTGGGATCCTGATCATCGTGCCGCGACTCCTCTCCTCCGACCTCAACGATGCCTTGAACATCGCCGGGATCTTCCTGCTCATGGGTCTGGGCCTGAACATCGTCGTGGGGGTGGCGGGTCTCCTGGACCTGGGCTATGTCGCGTTCTTCGCGGTCGGCGCCTATACGACGGCGAGCCTCATGGCACCGCAATCGTCCGTCACGGGCGCTCCTCGGGTCGCCCCTGAGCTCATCTTCTGGGAGGCCATCCCCTTCGTCGTGCTGGCCGCGGCTACGGCCGGGATCATCGTGGGGACACCCGTCCTGCGCATGCGGGGCGATTACCTAGCCATCGTGACGCTCGGGTTCGGGGAGATCACGCGGCTGCTCGTCCAATCCACCTGGATGACGAAATACTTCGGCGGCGCCCTGGGCATCACGAACATCCCCAGCGTCCGCGTGGGGCCGGTCGAGCTCCTTGGCGGGAAGCCGGAGACGTTCTTCTATCTGGTCTTTGGGTTCGCCGCCCTGGCTGTCTACGTCTCGTATTCATTGCAGGACTCTCGTCTGGGGCGGGCATGGATGGCCATCCGTGAGGACGAGTCCGTGGCCGAGGCGATGGGAGTGAACATCGTGGCGGCGAAGCTGTGGGCTTTCATCATCGGGGCCATCGTCGCCAGCCTCGGAGGCGCCCTGTTCGCGGCGAACAGGGCCTCGATCTTCCCGAACAGCTTCGAGATCATCATCTCCATCACCGTCCTGGCCATCGTCATCGTGGGTGGCATGGCGAGCATCCCAGGCGTGGTGCTCGCGGCGTTGGTACTGGTTGCCCTGCCCAACATCCTCCAGGAGTTCTCTTCGTTCCGTTTCCTCATCTACGGAGTGCTCCTGATCTTCATGATGCTGAAGCGGCCCGAGGGCTTCATCCCCAGCCGACGGCGGGCCCAGGAGCTTCGGGAAGAAGAGGTCCTCCAGGACGCGTGGCTTCGGGCCCGGGAGGCCGAGCGGGGCGAGGCCCAGCCCGCTGCGGTGGAGGGGAGCTGACCTCATGCCGCTTCTCCAGATCAGCGGGCTGGTGAAGGACTTCGGCGGGGTTCGGGCCATCGACGACCTCGAGCTCCACGTCGACGAAGGCCAGATCGTCAGTGTGATCGGGCCGAACGGGGCAGGAAAGACGACCCTGTTCAACATGATCACCGGGATGATCGCCGCCGACAAGGGCCTCATCGAGTTCGACGGCCGCCGAATCGTCGGCCTCCGTCCCAGCCAGATCCTCAAGTTGGGCTGCGCGCGGACCTTTCAGAGCGTTCGTCTGTTCCCGGAGATGACCGTCCGAGAGAACGTCATGGTGTCCCGCCACTGCAGAACGAGGTCGGGCGTCCTCAGCGCGATCCTCCGCACTCCGGCCTTTCGGCGCGAGGAGGAAGAGACCCGGAAGCGCGCGGAGGAGGCCCTGTCCTTCTTCGGGACCCGGTTGGTCGGCTACCGATTCGATCAGTCGGCCATCAGCCTCTCCTACGCGAACCGGCGCCGGCTCGAGATAGCCCGGGCCATCGCCTCGGACCCCAAGCTCTTGCTGCTGGACGAGCCCACGGCCGGGATGAATCCCCAGGAGACCCTCGAACTCACCCGGTTGATCCGGAGGCTCCGGGACGAGAAACGCTTGAGCATCCTCTTCATCGAGCACGACATGCGCGTGGTCAAGGGGGTGTCCGACCGAGTGGTGGTCCTCGACTACGGCCGCAAGATCGCCGAGGGGCCGTACGACGAGGTCGCCCACAACCCCCAGGTCATCGAGGCGTACCTGGGGCGGAAGGCGACGGTGTAACCGTGGCATCGACCAAGCCCAGCCCGGACGGCGAACCGGTCCTTCAGCTGCGCGATGTCAACACCCACTACGGCCCCGTTCAAGTGTTGCGAGGCGTGAGCATCGAGATCCACCGTGGGGAGATCGTCTGCCTCCTCGGAGGCAACGCCAGCGGGAAGACCACGACCCTGAAGACCATCCTCGGCTACGTCATCCCCACCACCGGTGACGTGCTCTTGGACGGAGAGCGGATCAACGGCATCCCCACCCAGCGCCTGGTGGAGAGGGGGATCTCGATGGTCCCGGAGAATCGCCGGCTCTTCAAACGTATGACCGTGGCGGAGAACCTGGAATTGGGGCACTACCTGCGGAAGGACCTCAGACGAGTCGAGGAGGACCTCGAACGGGTCTTCATGTTGTTCCCTCGGGTGAAGGAGCGATTGTCCCAGCGGGCGGGGACACTCTCCGGAGGGGAGCAGCAGATGGTGGCGGTGGGCAGGGCCCTGATGGCCAACCCGAAGATCCTCCTGATGGACGAGCCGTCGATGGGGCTCGCCCCCGTCCTGGTCGAACAGAACTTCCAGATCATCAAGGAGATCAACGACCTGGGGACCACGATCTTCGTCGTGGAGCAGAACGCCAACATGGCCCTGTCGATCGCCGACCGGGGCTACGTGCTCCAGACCGGGCAGATCGTCCTGTCCGACTCCGCCCAGAACCTCCTGAGCAACCCCCTGATGCGGGAGGCCTACCTGGGGGAGCTCTGAGGATGGGCCTGCAGCTGGTCGACGCCGTTGGGCTGCACCGAGCCCTTCCCATGGAGGCGGCGATCGACGCGCTCGAAGCCGCGTTCCGCGCCCCCGTGCTGCCGGCGTCTCCTCTGCGGACCCACGTCGAGGCCGAAGGGGCCGACCTGCTGATGATGCCGGCCGTCGGGGATCCCGGGATCGGCATCAAGCTGGTGACGGTCAATCCCTCAAATCCGGGGCGGGGCCTTCCGCTGATCCACGCGGTCTACGTCCTCTTCGGGCCCGGATCGACCGAGCCCCGCGCCGTGATCGAGGGAGGGGCTCTGACGGCCCTGCGCACGGCGGCGGTGTCGGGGCTGGCCACCCGCTACCTCGCCAACCCCGAGGCCGAGCGGCTGGTGATCTTCGGCGCCGGCGTGCAGGGACACAGCCATCTCCTGGCCATGCGGGCGGTGCGGCCTGTCTGGCTCATGACGGTGGTCTCGCGGACGCCCCAGCGGGCCGCGGAGCTGGTCGACCGAGCGCGGGCCCTCGACATGGAGGCTTCGGTGGGAGGCCCCGAGGCCGTGGCCAAGGCCGACCTGGTCTGCACCTGCACCACGAGCGCCGAGCCGTTGTTCGACGGGGTCCTCCTGAAGGCGGGGGCCCACGTCAACGCGGTGGGTTCCTATCGGCCGCACACGCGAGAGCTCGACGATGCCGCGGTGGCCAGAGCGCGGATCGTGGTGGAAACACGGGAGTCGGCGCTGGCGGAGGCGGGCGACCTGGTCATCCCGATGGAGACGGGGGTGATGGGCCCTTCGGCCATCGTGGCCGACCTCGCAGAAGTGGTGCGAGGGGCGGCGGTTCGAACCTCTCCCGAGGACATCACGATCTTCAAGTCGGTGGGCGTGGCGTTCGAGGATCTCGTGGTTGCCAGGGCAGCCCTGGACCGGATGCAGCGATGACCGAGGCGGCGGACGTCGTCATCGTGGGCGGTGGCGTGGTGGGAGCAAGCGTCGCCTACCATCTGGCGGCCGCGGGCGCAGGGTCGGTGCTCTTGCTGGAGCGGGCCGACAAGCTGGGCACCGGTGCCACCGGAGCGTGCGCCGGCGGCTTTCGCCACCAGTTCAGCAGCCGGCTGAACATCCTGCTCTCGCTGGAGAGCGTGCAGATGATCCTCCGGTTCTCCGAGGAACACGGCCTGCCGCTCGACGTTTCCCAGGACGGTTACCTGTTCCTCGTCCGCTCCGAGGACTCCTGGAGGGAGTTCATGGCCGCGGTGGACCTCCAGCGGTCGCTCGGGGTGGAGGTGGACGTTCTGGCGCCGACGGAGGCCGCCGAGCTGATCCCGGGGATCAACGTGGCCGGCCTGGCGGGCGCGACCTTCGGGCCGAAGGATGGGATCGCCGATCCGTCCGGCCTGACCCAGGGGTACGCCACGTTGGCCCGGCGGGCCGGCGCGGAGATCCGCACGCGGGCCGAGGTTCTCGGGGTCGACGTCAGCCGGGGCCGCGTCACCGGCGTGAGCACGCCAGGCGGGGGTGTGTCGGCCCCGGTCGTGGTGAACGCGGCAGGCCCGTGGGCCGGTCCCCTGGCAACCACCGCGGGGGTGGACCTTCCCGTGGATCCGATCCCTCGCCAGGTCGCGGTGACCGGTCCGTTCCCCGGGGCGCCCGGCCGCAGGACGCTCGTGATCGACGCGGACACCACCTTCTATTTCCACCGAGAGGGCCCGGGCGTCTTGATGGGGATGGGCGGCAAGGACGAACGGCCCTCCTTCGATACGCGCGTCAACGAGCGCTTCATCGAGGAGGAGGTCCTGCCCACAGCCGTGCAGGTGTTCCCTCCGCTGGAGGAAGCCGACCTGCGATATCGCTGGTGCGGCCTGTACGAGATGAGTCCCGATCGTCACCCCGTGATCGGTGCGGCACCCGGAGTGGACGGTTTCTACCTGGCCAACGGGTTCTCCGGCCACGGGTTCCAGCACGCCCCGATCGTCGGCAAGCTCCTGGCAGAGCTGATCGTGGAGGGGGCGGCCCGGACGGTCGACGTGTCCTCGCTCGGCCTGGACCGGTTCGTCGGGGGCCATGTCGTCCCCGAGCACCACGTAGTGTGAGGTCCATGCCTCGGGCGGACGTTGTCGTGGTCGGGGCCGGCGTGATGGGGGCGGCCGCGGCGTGGCGCCTGGCCCGAGCCGGCCGGGACGTCGCACTGCTCGAGCAGTTCGAGGTCGGCCACGATCGCGGGTCGAGCCACGGGGCGGCCCGGGTGTTCCGCTTCTCCTACGACGAGCCGCGGTATGTGGCAATGGCCATGGAATCGCTGCCGCTGTGGCGCCGGCTGGAAGAGGACTCCGGTCAGGCGCTGCTCACGGTGACCGGAGGATTCGACATGGGCTCGCCGGCCCGGCTGGAGGCCCACCAAGAAGCTCTCGATGCGCGGGGAGCGGTGTGGGACCTGGTGGACGGAGCGGAGGTGGCCCGGCGATTCCGGGGCCTGGCCCCCCCACCGGACGCGAAGATCCTGTTCCAGCCCGACGCCGGGGTGCTGGCCGCCGACCGAGCCCTTCGCGCCATGGTCGGTGTGGCGACCGCGCGAGGCGTCGAGCTGCGGGAGCGAACCAGGGTCTCGGCGATCCGACCCGGCGGCGCGGGAGTCGAGGTGGTCACCAAAAAGGGAACGTGGGACGCGAACGTGGCCGTCGTCACAGCGGGGGCGTGGGCCAAGCCCTTGTTGGCTGGAGGGGGAGTCGATCTGCCCGTGACTCCCAGCCGCGAGACCGTGGCCTTCTTCCCGGTGGAAGCGGGGACGCCTCTCCCCGTGTTCGTGGAGTGGATGGATGGCCCCGGGCCGCTCTATGCGCTCCCCAGTCCGGGGCAGGGCCTGAAGACCGGATGGCATCACACCGGCTCTCCGGCTAATCCGGACGACCGGGGCAAGGTGGAGGCCCGCATCGTGGAGCGGATGTCCGCCTGGGTGGTGGAACGGTTCCCGGCGGCCCGGCCCACCCCGCACCACTCCGAAACCTGCCTGTACACGAACACCGCCGACGAGAGCTTCATTCTGGAACGCCGAGGACCCGTCGTGGTCGGCTCGGCGTGCAGCGGCCACGCTTTCAAGTTCGCTCCGCTGATCGGGGAGCGCCTGGCCCGTCTGGCGGCCGAGTCTCTCGGCCTCCAACGACGCTAACGGAGGCCGATTCCTCGCCGGCCTCGACCACCACCTGGTCGCCCGACCGAATCGCCCGGTACGTACCCTCGTCCACGACCACTACCGGCACCCGCCGGCCGTACAGCTCGGCGGCGACCACGGCCCCCAACGCCACGATCGAGTCCGGCTCCAGCAGGACCACCGCCGCGGGCGCCGTCCCGGCCCGTACGGCCTCGGCCAGCACGCTGCTGCTCGAGCTGGAGCCGCGGCCCGATGGCATCAACAAGACGCGACCGCCCACATCCTGTCCAGCCTGGGGATGCCGACGGTCGATCACCCTGCCGGTGGCGGGGTCCATGCCGCCCCACAATGACAGCGGTTCGTCCAGGCGGAGCGCCCGCCCCCGAGCCGACCCGGCGAACAGCGTGCGCCATTCAGCCGCGTCGCCAGAGCGCTTCGTCACGCCGAAGCCTCCCCTCTGCGGCCGAGCGGACGCATTCCTCGAGGCTGCCGAACACCACGTCGACGCCGACGTTGGCCGGCGCGTAGTACGCCCACTTCGCCGAGTTGGTCATCACCACCCGATGCGAAGGGTTCAGGATCGGGGTCACGTACGTGCACGTGTCCACGACCAGCTTCACCCCCGCCCGCTGATAGACGTCGAGCCAGCCGCGCGACTCGACTTCGGCCAGGACCTGGCGGCTCGTCGACACGAAGAAATCCACACCTGAAGCGATGACCGCGCGCTCGAGCAGGGGTGTCAGCCTGGCGAATTCTGCCACCGAGAAGTGGGGGGTCCCGACGCTGACCGCGTCGATGCGATCTCCACCGACGGTGGAAAGTGAATCCCGAGCCTGCGCCAGCCGCGACGGCGTCACCTGGACCACCCGCCTGGGCTCGGTTCCGCCGAACGCTTCTTCCACCGAGCGGGCCTCCGGTGTGATTCCCACGGCGTGGAACAGCGCCACCGCCCCGGATGACGCGGCCGCCGCTCCCAGCGCTTTCAGCTGGTCTTCGGTGACCGAGCCCGGCAATCCTTCGATCACCGGGACCAGCGTCCCGGCCTCGCTCCCGACCACATGGCCGAGGACCGGAAAGAGGACGTCCTGGGCCAGGAGAGATTGCGAAACACCGTCGAGGCGGAACAGGATCTGCCCGGCTCGGTTCTGGTCGAGGTGGAAGCCCGCCGCGGGGGCCCGGCCGGTGATGGCCGCGCAGATGTCGATGAAGTCTCCGTAACGATCCGTGCGCGCTCCCAGAACCGAGTTGGCGAACACCACTGCGTTCGACTCGGCCCAGGCGACGTGCTGACCGAAGGAGGGCCGCTCGGGCAGCTGGTAGGGGGCGCAGGTCCAGGTGGGGCGGCACCCCATGGACACGTACAGCTCCATCAGCCGGCGGCCGCGGGCGCCGCTCTCGGCGTCCCCCCGGTACAAGTCGGGGTGGAGCAGGTCGACCAAACCGACGTTCAGCGTGGTCGGGATGGCCACTCGAGCTCCTCCGGCCACCAGCCGCCCCGCGAAATCGAGGCTCGCCTGCCCGTGGTAGAGGCAGCCGTCCACGTGCGCGGAGGTGACGTCGATGAGTCTTTCCGCTCCCGTCGACCCCGCCATGGACGCCACGATCCGCATGGCCAAGCGGGCCGCTTCTCCGCGCTCCCCATCGATCATGGCCTGGTCGGAGGGCGTGAGCTGGAGCTTCATGGCCGGCAACTGTATCGGCTGCCCTCGGACACTCGTGTCGGAGGCAGGCGCCATGATTCATGGGTGTGAGAACCCTGGCCGAGTACGAGAATGTCATGGCCCTCATCCCGTCGCGCCTGACAGACCTCCAGATTTCGCGCCTCACGCGGATTCCGAGGGGGACCGTTCGGGACTGGCGGGTCCAGGATCGAACGAGGGCTCAGAAGAGAGAGCCGGATCCCGACTGTCCAGCATGCGCTGGGTCGACCATGGATGGACCCAAGTACGCATACCTCTTCGGCCTCTACTTGGGAGATGGCTGTATCTCGGAGCATCCCCGACAGGTATCGGCTTCGCATAACGATGGACTTGCGTTACCACATGATTCTTGAGGGGTGCGCTCGAGCCATCTCATAGCGGAGGATGAATCGCGTGACGATTTCAGTGGCCCGGCGCCTCGACGTTGCAAAACTCGATCGCATCATTGGTCCGAAGACATGAAGAGTCGTGCGGAATGTGCCGGGAGAGGGATTCGAACCCTCACGGGCCTGAGCCCACGGCGGTTTGAGCGCCGCGCCTGTACCAGTTCGGCTATCCCGGCCTACGCTCAGTATAGAAAGGCCTGACGAGAGGCCTCTGCGATCAGCGCTCAGAGATACCGCGAGTCCGGTTCGTCGGTCTCCGGTTCGCCCTCTCGGCGACGGCGATCGCGGGGAAGCGACGGCCGGCGTATCTGGTCCAGCGCGTGGGCCGCCTGCACCTGTAGGGCAAGCTGCGTTCCCTGGAACAACCCCTCCAACCACCCCAGGATCTCCGCATGGGCCAGCGCCAGCTCCTCGAGCGTGCCGTCCCTGATGTCAGGGGTGAGCTCATCGAGCTCTTCGTAGAGGGCAGGAGGCAGGGCCTCCTTCAGCTCCTCCTGTATCTGGCTGTGGACCCGCCGCAGATGATCGATGGCCCCCGGCTCCGCGCGGATCCGACGAGCCTCCTCGAGGACCTCGCGGGTCACCCCCGCGATGCGAAGGAGTCGCTGGGGGTCAAGAGCAAACCCTGGGGTGGATACGTTGTCCGACACTTGCGGCTCACGTCCGCTCAACTCCTGCGCCTGGTCTGCCATGGATTTCGACACTACCGCGAACCGCGTCGATGGAGCGTGGCCAAGGAGCGAGGCTGGGAAACATTTGAGCGGGCCCGAGGAGCCTTTGGAGCCGCTCGCGCCTTCCCCATACGCGAGCGTTATCTACTCGGCACCTCGGACCCGCTCAAAAGTCGGTCCCGAGCGACCCAGCGTCCATCGGGTCGACCAGAGCCTCCGACGGTTCGCGAAGGGATCGGGCGACTTCTGCCGCCTCCGATCTATCCTCCGCGGTCCGTGGGTTCCACCACCCTCCGGGCTGTCGCCCTTCGGGTCCGGTGCACTCCCTGGGGAGACCCCGGGCCCTCCCTCCGGCCTTGGCCGCTTGGGACCGGCGCGAAAGGTAGCAAGGGGCCTCACCTTGTGTCAAACCCCACAGAAGCACTGTCGCACAATGATTCTCACGGATTTTCGCAGGTAGTGACGGCCTCACCGAGGCGGAAAAATTCCAGAGAATGCCAAAGAAAGTTGGAGACGTCGTAACGAATGACGGCGCACGCCAATTGACTCGATTCAGGGCTCGCGGATCATCGGGGTGGCGCTTCCTGGAGCCGTCCTATAGGGGCTCCACGACGGCCGGCTCTATCCGCCGGCGGCGACGATGATCAGCTCGGTGACCGCTCCCAGCACGATGCCGGCAAGCACCCCCCACACCGTGATGGGCCACGCCCCCAGCTTCCGCCCGATGTTCAACAGCTCGGCGACCACGTAGATGATGGCTCCGGCGGCCAGCGCCAGGAAAGCCACCGACACGTAGGCGTTCTGGAATCCGAACCCGATCACGGTTCCCACGAGCGTGGGCGCTCCCGCCATCGACCCCACCATCAGGAGAAACGGCCAGGAGGCCCGGACCCCTCCCGCCGCGAGCGGCCCGATGATCCCGAACCCCTCGGTGGCGTTGTGCAGCGCGAACCCGATCACAAGCAACAGCGCCAACTGCGTGTCACCCGACTTCGCGCTCGAGCCGATGGCCAAGCCCTCGGAGAAGTTGTGCAGCCCGATCCCCAGAGCGATCGACATGGCCAGTCCCAGGGCCACATGGGGGGAGTCGGCATGGGCGGCCCGGGCCTCGGCCATCGCCATGGCCCCCGGGCCGATCTGCGGCGACGGCCGACGGGGCCGGAGGAGCCCACCCAGATAGAGGAGCGACAGGAGCCCGGCGGCCAGCCCTCCGAACAGGACGGCGCCGAAACCGAACGTCGACCCCCATGCGGCCTCGCCTTCCTGGATGCGCTGAACCGACTCTTCCAGAGGGTCGAACGCCTGGTGGAAGATCTCGAAGAGCAGGAACAGGAGGATCCCCGCCGAGGCTGCGTTGAGGAAGGACCTCAACCGCGGGGCCGAACGGCGCAGCCGGCCGAGGGGCAGGCTCAGGAAGATCGTGGCCCCCGCGATAAAGCCGAGCAGCGTCGTTTGGGCGAGGCTCATGAGTCAGATGGGCAGGACATCGCTTGGAATACCGGTAGAAAATCTACCTGCTAGATCGGATTCCCGACAACCGCCCCGAGGCTTGCCCTTGCCAACGGGCCCCCTGGTCATCGCGACGACCGGGCGGTCGGAGCCGGAGTCTACAATCGGTCTGGTGGCAGCCCCGAAGACCAAGACATCCAACAAGCCCACACAGGCCATCCGCGACGAAGCCGAACGCCCCAAGCGGATCTTCCTCCTCGACGGACACAGCCTCTCCTTCCGGGCATTCTTCGCCCTGCCCACCTCGCTGGCCACTACCAGCGGGCAGATCACCAACGCCGTCTACGGGTTCACCTCGATGCTCATCAAGCTGCTGGCCGAAGAGAGGCCTGACTACATCGTGGTCGCCTTCGATCTCGGCCGGCCGACCGTTCGACTGGCCCAGTACGCGGACTACAAGGCCGGACGACAGGAGGCACCGGACGAGTTCCGTCAGCAACTCGGGCTGATCCTCGAGGTTCTCCAGACCCTGAAGATCCCGATGGTCTCCGTGGAGGGCTACGAAGCCGACGACGCCATTGCCACCCTGGCCTGCCGAGCGGCCGATCGCGGGCTGGAGGCGGTGATCGTCACGGCCGATCGCGACTTCTTCCAGCTGGTCCGCCCGGGCATCGAGGTCATGTTCAACCGAAGGGGGATCTCGGACATCGTCACCTACGACGTGGCCGCGGTGGCCGGCCGGTTCGGCCTCCCCCCCGAGAAGTACCTCGACTACGTGGCTCTGAAGGGAGATACCTCTGACAACATCCCCGGCGTCCCCGGGGTCGGGGAGAAGACCGCCTCCAAGCTCGTGCAGGACTTCGGGAGCGTGGAGGACCTCCTCGACCGGACCCAGGAGGTCAAGGGCCGCCTCCGAACGGCCATCGAGGCCGCCGGACAGGACCTGATCCGAAACAAGGAGCTGGCCCGGCTGAACTGCGACCTGGAGCTAGACCTGGATCCAGAGGCCTGCGTGATGGGGGAGTGGGACCACGACGCCGTGCGGCGACTCTTCAACTCCCTGGAGTTTCGAACGCTGCTGGAGCGACTGGAGGACGTGGAGCGTGCGGCCAAGCCGAAGGTCGAGGCGGCCTCGCTGGACGTGAGGGCCGGCACGGCCGCCGAGCTCGCTGCCCTGCTGTCGGGGAAGGGGCCCAAGGCCGTGTATCCGTCATTCGACGACGGGGTGGGGGGCCTCGGGGTTTCCCTGGGCGGGGGGCAAGCCCTGTACGTGCCGTTCGACCGGATGCCCGATGTGGCGGCGCGGTGGCTGGCGAACCCAGACGCGCCGAAGTGGGTCCACGACGCCAAGGACTTGCAGGCCGCGCTCCTGGTCGAGGGTTGCGCCCTGGAAGGGGTGGTCTTTGACACGCTGCTGGCCGGGTATCTGCTCGACCCGGCCGAGGCCTCCTACCCGCTGGGCGAGCTGTGCCGCCGATACCTCGGCCTGGACGTGCTGGCCGAGATCGAAGGCGAGCAGTCCGGTCAGCTGTTCGCCGACCCGTCGCGACGGATCGGTGGGTCAGCAGCTGCCGTCGCGTTGCTCGCCCCGGTCCTGCTGGAACGGGTCGAGCGGGCTGGCCTCACCCGGCTCCTCTCCGAGGTCGAGATGCCGCTCTCATCGGTCCTGGGGCGGATGCAGGCGGCCGGGGTCCGCCTGGACGTGGGGTACCTGGCGGACATGTCCGAGTCCCTGGGTGACCAGATGGCCACCCTGGAACGGGACATCTACCGATATGCGGGCGAGGAGTTCAACATCGGCTCCCCTCCTCAGCTCCGGGTCATCCTCTACGAGAAGCTCCGGCTGACCTCGCTGAAGAAGACCTCCAAGGGCGCGCTGTCCACCGACGCGGACGTCCTGGAGAAGCTGCGGGATCAGCACCCGATCATCGACGCACTCCTTCGCTACCGGGAGCTCTCCAAGCTGAAGTCCACGTACCTCGACGCCCTCCCGCCGTTGGTGAGCCCGAAGACCGGCCGCATCCACACCACCTACAACCAAGTCGGGGCCGCCACCGGGCGACTCTCCAGTGTGAATCCGAACCTCCAGAACATCCCGGTCAGGGGCGAGCTCGGCCGGAAGATCCGGCGGGCGTTCGTCCCCGGCGCCGACGACCGGCTCCTGCTGGTCGCGGACTACTCGCAGATCGAGCTACGGGTGATGGCCCACCTCTCCGGGGACGAGGCCATGGCCGAGGCGTTCGCCGCGGACAAGGATTTCCACGCCGCTACGGCCGCCAAGGTGTTCGGCGTACCCGAGGACGAGGTCGACGGCGCCTTGCGCAGCCGCGTAAAACAGATCAACTACGGGCTTCCCTACGGCATGAACGCGTACGGGCTGGCCAGCCGGATCGGCATCACCGCCGATGAGGCGGCGGAGTTCATCGAGGCATATTTCGCGCAGTTCCCGAGGATCCGGGACTTCCTCGATCGCCAGGTGGCGCGGGCCTCGGCCGAAGGGTTCACCGAGACCATCCTCGGGCGGCGCCGATACCTGCCCGAACTGCAGGCGGCCAATCCCCGGGTCCGGGACATGGGGCGCCGCATGGCGTTGAACGCGCCCATCCAGGGTGGCGCGGCCGACATCTTGAAGCTCGCCATGATCCAGGTGGCTCGGGAGCTCCAGGCCTCCGATCTGGACTGCGTCATGGTCCTGACCGTCCATGACGAGCTCGTATTCGATGTGGCGGATCGAGACGTGGAGCGAGCGGGGGCGCTCGTGAAGATGGCGATGGAAACCGCCTACCCACTGACCGTGCCACTCAGGGTCGACCTCGGGTGGGGGAAGAGCTGGGCGGAGGCCGCGCCGGCAGGTCACTGAACGGGCCGGGCCGCGCGGCAAACGGGCCCCATCTCAAGACGACTGAGCGGCCAGCCGAATATCACTGTGGAGGCGGGCCGTTCACGCAGCTCTTCCTGTGAGTGGCCTGGGCGGGCGCGATGCGGTCATCCGAATGGTTCGTGGTCCCTTTCTTCACAGCCGCTCTCGTCCTGGCGTGGTCTGGCACCGCCAAGCTCCGGAGGCCGGGCCAGCTGGTACGGGCACTGGGCGTTGCGGGACTGCCCGTTGGACCCGCCGGCGTCCGGCTCCTCGCCTCGGCAGAGCTCGGTCTGGGAACCCTCGGCCTGCTCCGGCCGACCGCGGCCGTCGCGGTGGCGGTGGGTCTGGCGTATCTCGGCTTCGCCGGCTTCCTGTCCTTCCTCCTGGTGGCGAAGCCCGCCATCGGGACGTGCGGCTGTGCCGGCGATCGCGAGGTGCCGCCCTCCTGGCTCCACGTTGCCCTCGATGTGGTCGCGGCCGGATCGGCCTTCGGCTTCGGAGTGATCAACCGGGGCCCTGAGGGCATCGTCGGGATGGTCGCTCCGCTCCCTCTCCATGGGGTCACGTTCCTCGTGGGCGTCGGCCTGCTCGGCTATCTGGCCTCGTTGTGTGCCGCCTATCTGCCACAGGCCCTGGGCTCCTATCAGGGGGAGCGCTGATGGACGGCCTGTTCGACAGAGTGGTCTCCAGCCTTGACCGGAAAGTGCCGAGGCGCCGCTTGCTGGCCCGGGCCGCGGTGGCAGGGTCGGCACTGGCCGTGGCACCCATGGTCTACTTCACCCGATCTCTCTCCGCGATGGCCGTGGTCACCTGCTCGAACTGCCGGAGCGGGAGCGCCTGTTGCGATGGATGGACCGCCTTTTGCTGCCAGCTCACCGGAAAGAACACCTGTCCCGCCAACACTTTCATCGCAGGGTGGTGGAAGTGCACGAGCTACGCGGGGTCACAGCTGTGCGCGAACCAGAACGTCCGCTACTACGTGGATTGCAACCGCACTCCCACGGCCAGGTGCGATGAGGGCTGCCACTGCACCAAGAACAATTGCGGGAACCGCTCGACATGCTGCAACTGGTTCCGGTACGGCCAGTGCAACACCGAGGTCGCCGGAGTGACCGAGGTGGTGTGCCGCATGGTGACTTGTGTCAACCCGTCCCATCTGTTCGTCAACTGCAACTCAACCATGTTCGTCGAGAACGCCACGTGTGCGCACGAGGCCGGATGTCTGTGATGGAAGCGTCACCTTGAGCATCCTCATCGCCGTTGAGACCTTCGTGCTGGTCCTACTGACCCTGCTGGTAGCCGGGCTGCTGCGCAGTCACGCCGAGATCCTCCGCCGCATCGCCGAGACCGAGGGAACGAGCCTCGCCGGGGCCCCCGACCTCCCCCCGGGTCGCGACCAGGCCACGCCGGCCACGGACGTCGCGGGTACCACCCCGCACGGAGACGCGGTCAAGGTAGCGGTGACGGGCTTGAGGGAGAACACCCTCCTCGCGTTCCTCTCCACCGGTTGCCTCCCCTGCGTGCCCCTGTGGAGGAGCTTGAGTTCGCCCAACCCCCCGGTCTTCCCGGATCGGACCCGGCTGGTGTTGCTGACCAAGGACCGGTCCCACGAGAGCGTCTCCAAGCTGCGAGAGCTCGCCCCGGAAGGAACGCAGGTCGTCATGTCGTCGGCAGCCTGGGAGCACTACGGAGTGAAGGGAAGCCCGTACTTCATCTACGTCGACGGCGCATCAGGCCACGTCCACAGCGAGGGAACGGCCGGAAGCTGGGAGCAGGTCCTCTCGCTCCTTCAGGACGCCCTCCTGGACGCCGGCCCGGGGCGGGAGGGCGATGGCTCGGCCGAACGGATCCGGCGCGCTGACACCGAGCTGGCCGCGGCGGGGATCCATCCCGGGCATCCCAGCCTCTGGGGGAACGAACCCACGCGGGACGCGGGAAAGGACGGACATGGCCAGCACTGAGGGCACCGTCGTGGCCATCGGGGCCGGCCTGGCCGTGGTCGCGGCTCTCCGGTCCACCTGGTCGCCCTGAGGTGAGTCGATGCTGGGAAGCATCACCCCACTCGGAGAGCGGGGCAGGAGATCGACGTGGGGGGTCACCATGACCGCATTCCTGACGGGCAGCGCGGCAGGGGGGGCGGCCGTGGGCGCCCTCCTGGGACTCGTGGGGGCGGCGCTGCCCCCACTCGGCGGATCGGGAGCACCCCGCTTGTGGGTCCTGGCTGGGCTCATCGCGCTCGGGCTCGCCATGGACGTCCGAGCGGCGGGGATGGCCCTGCCCACCGTGCATCGACAGGTGAACGAAGACTGGCTGCACCGGTACCGCGGCTGGGTCTACGGCGCCGGATTCGGGTTCCAGCTCGGCGCCGGTGTGGTCACGGTCGTGAACGTGTCGGCCGTCTACACCGCCATGGCCGCAGCGCTGCTCGCAGCCTCCCCCGCGCGAGGAGCCGCCATCGGAGCCGTGTTCGGCCTCCTCCGAGCAGCAGCGGCGTTCTCCGTGGCGCGGGTTCGGCGTCCAGCCCAGCTCGCCGCGGTGGACGCCCGGCTTCGGGCCTGGGACGCGCCGTCGCGCCGGGTCGCGCTCGGCCTCGAGGTGGCCCTTGCCGGGGTCTGCTTGATGGCGGCCATCCTGTGAGGGCCGACCGGCGATGAAGATGCGCGGACATGGCCTCGAGATCGATCTCCCCACCGGGTGGGAGGGGAAGATCTACCGGCGCGAGGCCGGCCATTCGGCCCTCCATGCCGGGACGTTCCCCCTTCCCATCGGAGACGGGGACTTCGGGACCCAGGCCATCACCTCGATGCCGGCGGACGGGGTGTTCGTGGCCCTGCTCGAATACGACCCGGAGCTGGCCGGAGTGGGCCTGTTCGCCCCCGCCGGGCGGCCGGGAAAGGTCCGCAGCGCGGACGCCAGCCCCAAGGGCTTGCACCGGGCTCTCAAGGGGAAGGCCGGGGTCCAGCGGTTCTTCACGGAGGGTGATCGAGCGTTCTGCCTCTACATCGTGATGGGGCAGACGACCGGGGGTCGCCAGAACCTGGACCACGCCAATTCGATCCTTCGCACGCTGTCGATCGACAAGAAGAGCGGGGGGAAGGGAAAGGCGCCGTGAAGCGGCTCTTCGGACTCCTGGCCGGTGTGGCGCTGCTGGCGACCGCGTGCTCCCAGCGGCCGGGCTCCCCTTCGCATCTCCTGTCCTATGCAGGCCAGAACGGCCGCATCGCCTTCACCAGAGCCACTGGCGGCAGCGTCGACATCTGGGTGGCGAACGCGGATGGTTCGCATCGGGTCCGCATCACGTTGAACGCCGCCGCCGACCTCCATCCCCGATGGTCGCCCGACGGTTCCTTGATTGCCTTCACCAGCTACCGCACGGGGAACGGCGACATCTACACGATGCGCTCCAACGGGAGCGCGGTGCAACGCATCACCTCGAGTGCCGCGTTCGACGGCTATCCAAGCTGGTCTCCGGACGGGGCTCGGATCGCCTTCGCCAGTACGCGGTCGGGTAACCTCGACATCTGGGTGGTGACCCGGTCCTCCGGAAGAGTGTTCCGGCTGTCGAGCGATTGGGCGGACGACTTCGCCCCGGCGTGGTCGCCGTCGGGTGACCGGATCGCCTTCACCTCGAACCGGAAGCACAACTCCGACGTCTATACCATGCGATCCGACGGCAGCGACGAGCGAGCGTTGACGGACGATCCCCACGCGGATGCCTATCCGGCCTGGTCGCCCGATGGCACCCGGATCGCCTTCCAAACCAACCGGAGGGGAAACTACGACCTCTGGGTGAAGAACTCGGACGGCACGGGTACCCGCCGACTCACCCAGTCCTCTCACTTCGACGGCTACCCGAGCTGGTCGCCGGATGGGACGAGGCTCCTGTTCACCTCCAGCCGCTCGGGGAACCAGGACATCTGGGTGGCCAACGCGGACGGGAGCGGCGCGGCGTCCCTGATCGCAAATTTCGGGGTGGCAACGTGGCCCGATTGGCAGACCATCCCGCTGCCGTCGCCCACCCCGTCCCCGAGCCCATCCGATACGGCCTCGCCCAGCCCCTCCTTCAGCCCGTCCGACAGCCCCTCTCCGTCGCCGTCGGACACCTCGAGCCCCTCGGCGAGTCCCTAGCGGGCGCTTGGCGTTCTTGACTCTCCTGCCCCCGCTGGTAGCCTCGGGCGGGACCGGATGCTTGCCCTTCGATCCCTGGCTGTCCCTTTCTCAGCCGCCGCGCTGGTGCTTGCCCTGTCCGGACTCGCCAAGCTCAGACGCCCGGGGCCCCTCGTACGAATGCTTGCTGCGATTGGCATACCCGTCGGCCCAATTGTCGTTCGAGTGTTCGGGGGATTGGAGCTCGCCCTCGGAACGGCATGCCTGGTCTCGCCGGGGCGAGCCACCGCAGTGGGGATCGGCCTGCTGTATCTCCTCTTTGCTGCATTCCTGGCCTCTTTCCTTGTCCGGCGGATCGAAGTCCCGTCGTGCGGGTGCGCCGGCGATCGGGATCTGCCGCCGTCCTGGATCCACGTCGGGCTGAACCTCGCCGCGGCTGCGGCGGCTCTGGTAGCCGCTTCGACAGGCCCGGCGTTCGAAGGAGCCGCGCGGACCGCAGCAGGGCTGCCGTTGGCAGGCGCCGGGTTCGTCGCGGGGGTTGCCACCGTCTCGTGGCTGGCCGTGCTGTGCGCTGCCTACCTCCCGACGGTCCTCTTCGCCTATCGGGGCCGATCGTGATCGATTGGGTCCTCGACCGGGTGGTGACGGCCTTCGACCGCAGAGTGTCCAGGCGGCACTTGCTGGCCCGAGCCGCCCAGGCGGGATCGGCCCTCACCGTGGCGCCCCTTCGATATCTCGTCCGTCCCATGTCCGCGCTGGCCACCATCAGGTGCTCTGACTGCTCGAACTCCGACCAGTGCTGTGACGGCTGGACCTCGTTCTGCTGCACGTTGCGCGGAGACAACAGCTGCCCCCAGAAGACCTTCATGGCCGGGTGGTGGAAGTGCACGAACTACACAGGGTCCAAGCTCTGTGGTGCGCAGAACGTCCGTTACTACATCGACTGCAATCGGACACCCACCTTCGAGTGCGATGAGGGCTGTCACTGCGCCAAGAACAACTGCGGGAACCGTTCGACCTGCTGTAACTGGTTCCGGTACGGACAGTGCAACACCGAGGTCCTCGGCACGACGGAGGTGGTATGCCGCATGGTGACCTGCACGAGCCCAGCCACCCTGTTCGTCAACTGCAACGACACCTTCTTCCAGGACAACAACACGTGCAGCCACGAGGCGGGATGCCTGTAGTCCCTGCCCACGACGCGCCGGCGAGATCCCTCGCGGGGGAAGGAGAGGTACCGATGGCCATCCTCATCACGGTCGAGACGCTGGTCCTAGCGCTGCTGACCCTCCTCGTGGCGGGGCTGTTGCGGAGCCATGCGGAGATCCTTCGGCAGCTTGCGGAGCTTGGGGGCGGGGAGGCTCCGCGCGCAGCCTCGGGAGAGGAATTGCCACCGGCCCGTGACGGAGCTTCGCCGGCGTTCGACATCGCCGGGGCGACCGTGGCCGGGGACGCCGTGAAGGTCGCCGTGGCCGGCGCCAGCGGCAACACCCTGCTGGCCTTCCTTTCCAGTGGCTGCCTCCCCTGCCGAAAGCTCTGGCACGAGCTGAACCGCAGCCATCTCCGTTTCCCCGGCGGAGCGCGGCTCGTGGTCGTCACGAAGGACCGCACCGAGGAGAGCCCGACCAAGCTTCGCGAGCTGGCGCCCTCCGACGTCACGCTCGTGATGTCCTCGGCCGCCTGGGACGACTACGGAGTCAAGGGCAGCCCCTATTTCATCTACGTCGACGGCCCAATCGGGCAGGTGCACAGCGAAGGCAGCGCGACGAGCTGGGATCAGGTCGTGTCGCTGTTACGGGATGCCCTGGCGGATGACGAGCTGAGTCGGTTGCAGGAGGAGCCCTCGCTGCCGGTGCGGGGCAGAGCCGCCGATGGGTCCGCGGAACGGGTCCGACGGGCCGACGAGGAGCTTGCCGCCGCGGGCATCCATCCAGGACATCACAGTCTGTGGCGAGGCGACGGGAAGCTGGAGGCGCGCTTCATGGAGCAGGCAGATGAGGAGCGCTGACGTCGCCCTGGTCGGTGTGGGCATCGCGCTCGCTGTGGTCGGTGCCATCCGTTCGACGTGGTCACCTTGAGGCGAATCGATGCTCGGAAGCATCACCGCGCTCGGGGAGCGCGGTCGCGGATCCAGATGGACCAGCACGCTGGTGGTCTATGTCATCGGCTCGGCCATCGGTGGTCTGGCGGTCGGGGCGACGCTCGGCCTGGTGGGCGCCGCGCTCGCCCCACCGCCGACGGTCGGGCTCTTGCTGATGGCCGCCCTGATCGGGGCCGGCGTCGTCCTGGACCTGGGCCCGCGCGGTCTCACCCTTCCCACGATCCGCAGACAGGTCAATGAGGCCTGGCTTCATCGCTACCGCCCGTGGGTCTACGGGACCGGGTTCGGGTTCCAGCTCGGCGCGGGCGTGGTCACGGTGGTCGTGGGCTCCGCCGTGTATGCGGCGTTCGCCGCATCGTTCCTCGCGGGGTCGCTCGTAAGGGGAGCGGTCATCGGGGCGGCGTTCGGCGTGGTACGGGCAGCGACGATCGTGCCCGCGGGCAGGATCCGGCGACCCGCTCAGCTGGGACTGGTCGATGCCCGACTGCGAGCCTGGGACGGCGCGTCCCAGCGGATTGCCGTGGGGTGCGAGGTCGCGTTGATCGCCGCCTGCGTCTCGGTGGCGCTGGCTTGAGGCGGGCAGTGAAGCCATGAGGATATCCGGGTACGGGATCAGCCTGAGTCTCCCCACGGCGTGGGAGGGTCGCATCTACCAGCGGCCGCAGGGGTATCCCATCGTGCACGCCGGCAGCTTCGCTCTCCCGGTGGATGACGCGGACTTCGGGAGCGGGGCGATCGTCGCCATGGGACCCACCGATGCCTTCGCCGCCCTGCTCGAATATGATCCCGTCCTGGCCGGCACGGGGATCTTTGCTCCACCCGGGCTACCGTTGCCGCTCCGAGCGGCCGAAACGAACCCGAAGACCCTGCAGCGCATCGTCCGAGGGCGGACGGCCGTCCAGCGGTTCTTCACGCAATCCGGCCGGGCGTTCTGCCTGTACGTGGTCTTCCCCTCGAACGCGTGGCTGCAGCGAATGGTGGGCGAGGCCAATCGGATCCTGACGACCGTCACCATCGAGCCGCGCGGGGGGCCCCGGTGAGGGCTTGGGTGGTCGGCGCGGTCGTCCTCACCGTCGCCCTGGGGATCGCGGCACCCGGTCCGCCGGACGCGCTGAGCGCTCTTCTCCCCGTCGTCCCCGGAGGCAACGGCAACGTCGCCTTCGACAGCACCAGGAGCGGGAACCAGGACGTCTGGGTGGCCAACGCCGACGGTTCGAACCCGACTCAGTTCACGTTCAATTCGGCGAGCGACCTGGACCCGACGTGGTCGCCCGACGGGACCAGGCTCGCCTTCACCAGCTACCGGACGGGGAACGGCGACCTCTATCTGATCGACGCGGATGGTACGAACGCCACCCAGCTCACCTCGGGAAACGCGTTCGACGGCGATCCGGCATGGTCCCCGGACGGGACGCAGATCGCCTTCTCCAGCACTCGATCGGGGAACCTCGACATCTGGCTCATCACGATCTCGACCGGGGCGACCACGCAGCTCACCACGGATACACGCGACGACTTCACACCTGCCTGGTCCCCGGACGGGTCGCGGATGGCCTTCACCAGCAACCGGTTGTCGAACTCGAACGTCTACACGATGAACTCGGATGGGACCGACCAGCGGGCCAGGACGAAGACGAAGAACTCCGCCGATGGGTACCCCACGTACTCGCCCGACGGCCTCAGGATCGCGTTCCAGAGCAACCGGACGGGGAACTACGACGTCTGGAGGATGAACACGGACGGGAGCCACCTCCTGAAACTGAACACTGCCTCCAAGTTCGACGGGCACCCCGCCTATGCGCCGGACGGCACCAAGATCCTCTTCGCCACGAACCGGTCGGGGAACTACGACCTTTGGACCATCAACCCGGACGGGTCGGGGGCGGCGGCCCTGATCGTGAACTCCGCCGCCGACGACCGGCCCGATTGGCAGTCCATCGTTGGCTAGGGCGGCTCGATCATTGGGCTGGCTAGCATTGACGCGCTCGCCTGGGCGCCACTAGACTGATCGGAAGCGCTGCGGCGCATCCATTCTGCTTCACCCAAGCCCCGTCTCACGGTGTCCGGTGGCGGATCGGATCGTCCGGCGTACGAAAAGGAGCGTGAGCGAGGATCGAGAGCGCGACCGATAGGCCTGTGGCCCAGGACGACTTGACCCCGGAAGAGCTGGTCAGGGCCATCGAGGACAGCCTCAAGGACTTCAACGACGGGGACCTGGTGGAGGGAAGGGTCGTCAAGGTCGACCGGGACGAAGTCCTCCTGGACATCGGATACAAGTCCGAAGGGGTCATCCCGGCCAAGGAGCTGTCGATCCGGCAAGACGTCGACCCGTCTGAAGTGGTGAAGGTCGGCGACCAATTCGAGGCCCTGGTCCTGCAGAAGGAAGACAAGGAAGGGCGCCTCATCCTCTCCAAGAAGCGAGCCCAGTACGAGCGTGCCTGGGCGCGCATCGAGGACATCATGAAGCGCGGCGGCACCATCACGGGGCCGGTCATCGAGGTCGTCAAGGGCGGGCTGATCCTCGACATCGGCCTGCGCGGATTTCTGCCGGCCTCGCTGGTGGAGCTGCGCCGGGTCCGCGACCTCCACCCCTATGTGGGCCAGGCGCTGGAGTGCAAGATCATCGAGCTGGACCGCAACCGGAACAACGTCGTGCTTTCCCGCCGGGCGTTCCTCGAGGAGTCGCAGAGCGAAGGACGGAAGAAGTTCCTGGAGAGCCTGAAGAAGGGGGAGCGCCGCCACGGCGTGGTGTCCTCCATCGTGAACTTCGGGGCTTTCGTGGATATCGGCGGGGGAGTGGACGGACTCGTCCACGTCTCAGAGCTCTCGTGGAAGCACGTTGACCACCCCAGCGAGATCGTGTCGGTGGGGCAGGAGGTCGACGTGGAGATCCTGGACGTCGACCTGGAGCGCGAGCGCGTGTCGCTGTCCCTCAAGGCGACGCAGGAGGATCCGTGGAGGGAGTTCGAACGCAAGCACCAGGCCGGGGAGATCATCGACGGCACCGTCACCAAGCTCGTTCCCTTCGGGGCGTTCGTGCGCGTCGGTGAGGGGATCGAGGGCCTGGTTCACATCTCCGAGCTGTCCGACCAGCACGTGGAGTCTCCCGAGCAAGTCGTCTCGGTGGGGCAGCAGGTCCGAGTCAAGGTCGTCGACGTGGACGTGTCCAGGCGACGGATCAGCCTGTCCACCCGCCGGGTGGCCGAGGAGCCCGAACTCCTCCCCGAGCCGGAGCTTCAGGCCGAGCCCACGGAAGCCATCTCTGCCGACCTGGCCCCGGAGCCATCGGCCGAAACCCGCCAGGAGCTCGAGGCGGCGACCACTCGAGGCGACGAGTCGAGCCCGGAGGCCTTCGAGGCCACGCTCGAACCGGAGCCAGCCGCCCCCGAGGTGGCCGCCATGCACGAGGTCACTCCAGAAGAAGAGCCCGTCGCGGCCGCCGAGGAGGAGCCGGAAGACGTCTCCCTCGAGTCGATCGTGAAGGACCTCAAGCGCCGCGAAGGCCGCTCCTAGCTCAGTACCGCCCGGATCAAGGTCAACCAGTCAACGTGCTCTCTTGTACCGTCGGCGGGTTCCTCCTGTTGAAGCTCCAGGAGCAGTAGGACTCGGTTCAACAGATAGCATCCATCGCATGCTGTTGGTTGGTCTGACTGGTGGGATCGGGGCGGGGAAGTCGACCGTGGCCCGTATGCTCGCCGAGCGTGGGGCGGTCGTCATCGACGCGGACGACCTTGCCCGAAGAGCAATCGACCGAGGCACGCCAGGATTCGATGCGGTCGTCGAGACCTTTGGACCCGACGTCGTGTCGAAGGACGGTTCGCTCGACCGGGGTCGGCTGGCGGCGCTCGTCTTCAGGGCTAAGGAAGCCCGGCGCAAGCTGGAGGCGATCGTGCATCCGGAAGTACGCCGGCTCTTCGTCGAGGAAACTGGGAAGTACCAGGGCACCGATCGGGTCCTTGTCTATGCGGTTCCTCTCTTGGTGGAGTCGGGACTCCAAGGAATGTTCGACCTGGTCGTTGTGGTCACCGCCGAACGAGGGGCGCGGCTGGCTCGCCTGGCCGCCGCACGCGAGATGAGCGCCGATGACGCCAAGGGGCGCATGGCTGCCCAGTTGCCCGACGAGGAGCGCGAGGCCGCCGCAGACATGGTGATCAGGAACGACAACTCGATCGGGGACCTGGAGCGCAAGGTCGACGAGCTATGGGCGGGCCTGGAGCGGCGGGCGGCGGAGACGTAATCGATGGTCAATGGCAAAGTGGGCGACCATCCCCTGACCGACATCCTCTTCCACCACCAGCCGGTCTTTCCTCCCATAGTGGACGCACTCGTGAGGGAGGTGCACGGCTTGGGCGGGTTCGAGAGCGAGCTCGCCAAGCTCTTTCTCTTGTCCATCCGGGATCAGCTCTGGCGGCTTAGTCCCGACGGGTTCGGGCGGCCCGACTTCGACACCGACCCTGCACGAGGGGTGGCCGCCAACCTGAAGGAAGTCCTCCAGCGAGAGCGGGATCGCTTGGTCGCGGGCCGGTAGCATCGGGACGGCGTGGGCTACCGGGCGGTGTTCTTCGATGCGGGAGAGACGATCGTCTACCCGCACCCCTCGTTTCCCGAGCTGCTGGCCCAGATCCTGCGACAGACCGGTCACGACCTGGATCCGGCGGTGATTCGCGAGAAGCTCCACGTGGTGGCCGACATCTTCACCAACGCCGCCTCCGAGGGAGAGCTGTGGTCGACGTCGCCGGAGCGGTCCCGCCGGTTCTGGGACCGGGTCTACGGGCGCCTGCTGGGGGAGCTCGGGGTCCCCTTCGGCGATGAACTGGCCACCGCCATCTACGCCACCTTCACCGACCTAGCCAACTATCGACTGTTTCCAGACGTGCTCGCCACCCTGGATCGGCTGCGGTCGGCCGGCATCCGCATGGGCGTGGTGTCGAACTTCGAGGAGTGGCTGGAGCGGCTGTTGGAGTCGCTCGGCGTGACACCCTATTTCGACGTCCGAGTGATCTCGGGAGTGGAGGGCGTCGAGAAGCCCGACCCCAAGATCTTCCAGCTGGCCCTGGAACGGATGGAGGCCCTCCCCGCAGAATCGGCGTACGTGGGCGACAGTCCACAGTTCGACGTCGAGCCGGCGACCTCGCTCGGCATGACGGGCGTGCTGCTCGACCGCAGAGGCAGGTTCCCCGACCATCGCGGGCCACGCATCACCTCGCTGGAGGAACTGCCCGACGTCCTCGGGCTGGCCGCATGACAGAGGAGCGCCGGTTCACCGTGGAGGAGGCCAATCAGCTGCTGCCGCAGTTGTCCAAAACCCTCGAGATCATCCAGGAGGCCCACCGGCGCATCCTGGCCGGGGCGGAGCCGTGGCGGGGGCAGGCCCGGACCAACGGGGGAGGAGAGCAGACCGACGAGTACTGGCAGGCCATGAAGACGATGCGGGCTGGCCTCGATCGGCTGTTCGCATCGGGGATCATTCTGCGAGATGCGGAGACCGGGCTCATCGACTTCCCCTCTCAGCGAGACGGCGAAGAGATCTTCCTGTGCTGGCGGTTGGGCGAGGGGCAGGTGGGGTTCTGGCACGGTCCCGAATCCGGGTTCGGCGGGCGCCGGCCCCTGTAGGCGCGCGTAGACTGCGTTCGTGGACGCCCTCGCCATCGAAGTCAAAGGGCTCACGAAATCATACGGCGACGTCCACGCCGTGCGCGGCATCGACCTCTCGGTGCGCCAGGGAGAGGTGTTCGCCCTGCTCGGTCCGAACGGAGCTGGCAAGACCACGACCGTGGAGATCATGGAAGGCTTTCGCGATCGCACCAGTGGAGAGGTCCGTGTTATCGGGCACGACCCGGCCAAAGGCGACCGCTCCTTCAAGTCCCGGATCGGGATCGTGCTGCAGTCCACGGGGATCGACCCATACCTGACCGTCGCCGAGACCATCGACCTCTTCCGCATGTACTACCCGCATCCTCGTCCGGTGGACGAGATCGTCGAGGTCGTCGGGCTGAAGGAGAAGCGAGACACGCGCGTCCTGAAGCTCTCCGGCGGTCAGCAGCGACGCCTCGACGTGGCGATCGCCCTGTCCGGGGACCCCGAGCTGCTGTTCCTCGACGAACCCACCACGGGGTTCGATCCCTCGGCCCGCAGAAACGCGTGGGCGGTGGTCAAGAACCTTGCCGGCCTGGGCAAGACCATCTTCCTCACCACGCACTACATGGACGAGGCACAGCACCTCGCCGATCGGGTGGCGGTCATCGCCGCGGGCAAGATCGTGGCAGAGGGGCCGCCTGGCTCGCTGGCCGGCCGGGACACCGCGGCCACCGTCATCCGGTTCCGATTGGCCGACCGCGAGGCGCGGCTCCCTCCGGCCATCCATGAGGCGGCGACGTCGGCGAACGGCCTGTTCGAGGTGAGGACAGAGGATCCCACGCGGACGCTCTACGAGGTCACGGGGTGGGCCCTGGAGCGGGGCATCCGCCTGGAGGCCCTGGACGTGACCAGGCCCACGCTGGAAGACGTGTATCTCCAGCTCACCGGAGGCGAGGCAGGAACGGAGTGATGAACGACATCGGCCTCTCCTTCCGTCAGGTCCGCTACACGAACAAGGCGTTCTGGCGGAATCCGTTTTCAGCCGGGTTCACTTTTGCCTTCCCCCTGATGTTTCTGGTGATCTTCACGGCTCTGTTCGGCAACGACACCGTCGACGTGTTCGGCAAGAAAGTGAGCACCTCGACCTTCTACGTGTCCGCTATCGCGGCGTTCTCCATCATCACGGCCACCTACACCAACCTGGCCATCAGCGTGACCTTCCAGCGTGATGCGGGCATCCTCAAGAGAACCCGCGGGACCCCCCTCCCAGCTTGGGCCTACATGTTCGGCCGGATCGTCCACGCCATCCTCATCGCGGCCCTACTGGTGGTCATCGTGGTCGCCTTCGGGGCGGCCTTCTACAACGCGGACCTGCCCAGCCGGACCCTCCTGGCGTTCCTGACCACGCTGGCCGTCGGAGCGGCCAGCTTCTCGGCGCTGGGCCTGGCGCTGAGCGGCTTCGTGCCCAACGCGGAGGCCGCTCCCGCCGTGGTGAACTTCTCGATCCTGCCGCTCCTGTTCCTGTCCGACATCTTCATCCCCATCCAGGACCCGAACGCCTGGTACGTGAAGCTGGCCAAGATCTTTCCCGTCTACCACTTCTCCCAGGCCATGAAGTCGGCGTATTTCTCGCCTACGGGCGCGGGCTGGAGGGGGACGGACCTCCTGGTCATCGGGGTGTGGGGGCTGGCCGGGGTGATCGTGGCCGTGCTGTTCTTCTCTTGGGAGCCTCGTCGATAGCAGTCCCTATCTCCTCGAATCCGACTGGCCCTTCCCCGCTTCCAGACCCCGTGCTAGGCTCCCGCCCGACGCGCTCCCGGCACTGTCCTGGACGCTCGCAAGCCTCGAGGAGGGGGTCATGAGCAGATTCGTCCGCTGCATTGCCGCTCTCGCCGTCGTCGGGCTCGCCCTGGCGGCGTGTGCCGGCTCGACGACGCCGCAGGCCACCGGCACGTCGGCCAATCCGTGTAGTCCGCCGTCCGTCATCACCTCCGGCACCTTCACCGTAGGCGCCGAGTTCCCCTACTACGAGCCATTCCTCATCGGTAGCCAGTCGAATCCGACCGGGTCCGAAGGCGAAATGATCAACGAGATCGCCAAGCGTCTCGGGTTGCGCACGGTCAAGTGGGTGAACATCGCGTTCGACCAGCTGTATGCCCCTGGGACCAAGAAGTTCGACGTGGGGGTCAGTGAGATCACCATCACGCAGGAACGAGCCCAGGCCGTCGACTTCAGCGAGCCCTATTTCGACGCCAACCAGGGGATCCTGGTACGAGCGGACAGCAAGTACGCGAACGCGGCGAAGACCGAGGACCTGCTCGGCGCCAAGTTCGGGGCCGAGGCGGGGACGACCGGGCTCGACTACATCAACGCCCACGTCAAGCCACAGAAGAAGGTCAGCCAATTCGACACGACCGACGTGACGGCGCAGGCCCTCAAGACCGGGACGATCGACATCCAGATCATCGATGTGCCGATCGCCGCCGGCATCCGGGACGGCTCGAAGGTACCCCTCAAGATCATCGGGGAGTTCGTGACCAACGAGCAGTACGGGCTGGCCATGCAGAAGGGGAGCCCGATCAAGTCCTGTGTGGACCAGGCCATCAAGGACTTGAAAGCGGACGGGACCCTGGCGAAGATCCAAAACAAGTACTTCCCGGGAACAACCCCCCTCCCGGCGTTCCAGCCGACAGCCTGACCCAGGGGAGGGCCGAGGAGGCAGCCGTGGGTCTGCAACCCTCTTCGGCTCCGGCCCCGCTCATCGAAGCCGGGCGACCCCCGCCCGCCCGGCGGAAGATGCTCAGAGGGGAGAAGCGGGGGCTGATCATCGCGGCGGCGAGTTCGCTCGTGGTGCTCGCCGTCATCGTGCTGGTGGCGGTTCTCGCGCCGGGCTCTCGTGAGGTCCAGGATGCGTTCTTCTCGCCCCACCACCTGAAGGGCGCGGCCCTCGGCACCCATTCGAAGGACCACGTGACCCCCTCCGTGGTGGCCGCCTTCTTCACCGTCACCGTGAAGATGTTTCTGGTCGCCGAGGCCCTCGTCCTCGCGCTCGCCCTGTTCCTGGCGGTGGTGCGGAGCATTCCGGGTCCCGTGTTCTTCCCTTTCCGCGTGCTCGCGATCGCCTACATCGACTTCTTCCGCGGCATCCCCCTCCTGCTGGTCATGTTCATCATCGCCTTCGGCCTACCTGGGATGCAGCTCGGGTTCGTGTCCCGGCTGTCCCAGTTCACGTACGGGGTGATCGCGCTGACCCTCGTGTACTCCGCCTACGTGGCCGAGGTCTACCGGGCAGGGATCGAATCCATTCACGACAGCCAAACGGCGGCCGCTCGGGCCCTGGGGTTGTCCAGGTGGCAGGCGCTCCGCCATGTCGTGTTGCCCCAGGCCATCCGGCGAGTGATGCCGCCGCTGCTCAACGACTTCATCGGCCTCCAGAAGGACACCGCTCTGGTGGCCGCGATCGGGCTGGTCGAGGTCGTTCGAACCGCGCAAGCCTACGGAACCACGTTCTTCAATTTCGCCGGATTGACCGTGGCCGCGGCCCTCTTCGTTGCCATCACCATTCCGCTGGCTCGATTCACCGACTACCTCATCGTCCGCCAGCAGCGGAAGATGCGCGCATCTGGCGGCGTGCGGTGATGGCCCCCACAGACCAACGACCGCAGACCCGCAACGGGGAGGCCGTCCGACTCGAGGGTGTCCACAAGTCGTTCGACGATCTCCATGTTCTCAAGGGGATCGACCTCTCGGTGGCCGACCACGAGGTCATCTGCCTGATCGGCGCGTCCGGTTCCGGGAAGTCGACGATGCTCAGGTGCGTGAACCTCCTCGAAACGATCGACGCGGGGCACATCTTCGTGGAGGGGGAAGAGATCACGGCGGAGGGAGTGGACGTCAATCGGATCCGGAAGCGGATCGGTATCGTCTTCCAGGCTTTCAACCTGTTCCCGCATATGACCGTCATGCGGAACATCACCCTGGCACCCGTCAAGGTGCGGGGCCTGTCGCGGCAGCAGGCTGAGCAGGAGGCGGTCGACCTGCTCCAGCGGTTCGGGCTGGAGGACAAACGAGATGAGTACCCGGATAGGATGTCGGGAGGCCAGCAGCAGCGCGCGGCGATCATCCGGGCTTTGGCCATGAACCCCGACATCATGCTGCTGGACGAGGTCACCAGCGCCCTGGATCCCGAACTGGTGGCGGAAGTACTCAACGTCATCCGCGGCCTGGCGGAGATCGGGATGACCATGCTGATCGCCACGCATGAGATGGGCTTTGCCCGGGACATCGCCGACCGGGTGTGCTTCCTGGAGGCGGGGGTGATCCTGGAGCAGGGTCCGCCCGAACAGATCTTCACGGAGCCGCACCACGCCCGGACGAAGCAGTTCCTCCAGCGCATCATCGAAGCCGGCCGGCTGTAGGACTGTCGTCGGCGGCCCCTACAATCGATCCATGCCGGAATTCAAGGTCGAGTCCGAGTTCGCCCCCGCAGGGGACCAGCCGCAGGCCATCGATCGGCTGGCCGAGGGCGTGATGCGCGGCGAGGACTACCAGACCCTCCTCGGGGTGACCGGGACCGGCAAGACTTTCACCATCGCCGGGGTCATCGGGCGGGTCCAGAAGCCTACCCTGGTCATAGCCCCGAACAAGTCGCTGGCCGCCCAGCTGGCCAACGAGTTCCGGGAGTTCTTCCCCCACAACGCCGTGGAGTATTTCGTCTCCTATTACGACTACTACCAGCCCGAGGCCTACGTCCCACAGACCGACACCTACATCGAGAAGGACAGCTCGATCAACGACGAGATCGAGCGGCTACGGCACTCGGCCACCTCGGCGCTGCAGAGCCGCCGTGACGTCATCATCGTCGCCTCGGTCTCCTGCATCTACGGCCTTGGCTCGCCCGAGCAGTACGCGGGGCAGATTCTGCGGGTGATCAAGGGGGTACCGCTGGACCGAGACTGGGCCATCCAGCGCCTGGTCGACATCCAGTACCACCGGACCACCCAGACACTGGCCAGGGGGCGCTTCAGGGTCCGTGGCGACACGCTGGAGATCCACCCGGCCTACGAGGAGACCATCCTCAGGGTGGAGTGGTGGGGCGACACGGTCGAACGTATCCTCCGGCTGGACCAGGTCACCGGGGAGGTCCTCGCCGACCTGTCCGAGGTCTTCGTCTACCCGGCCACCCACTACGTGACCCCCGAGGACGAACTGCAGCGGGCCATCGTGGGGATCGAGACGGAGCTGAAGGAGCAGCTCGTCGAGCTCGAGTCGGAGAACAAGCTGCTGGAGGCTCAGCGCCTCCGGATGCGGACCAACTACGACCTCGAGATGCTCCGTGAAGTCGGCTTCTGCTCGGGCATCGAGAACTATTCGCGCCACCTCGACGGCCGCCGGCAGGGCGAGCCGCCCTACACGCTACTCGACTACTTCCCCGACGACTGGCTGTGCGTGATCGACGAGAGCCACGTCACCGTGCCTCAGATCCACGGGATGTACGAAGGAGACATGTCGCGCAAGAGGACGCTGGTGGAGTTCGGTTTCCGCCTGCCGAGCGCCATGGACAACCGTCCCCTGAAGTTCGACGAGTTCACCGAGCGCGTGAACCAGGTGGTGTTCATGTCCGCGACCCCGAGTCCGTACGAGCTCCGCGTGGGCAGGCAGGTGGTCGAGCAGATCGTGCGACCCACGGGTCTGGTCGACCCCGAGGTGGAGGTCAGGCCGACCAAGGGCCAGGTCGACGACCTGATCGAGGAGGTCCGGCGAAGGGTGGAGGCCTCGCAGCGCGTCCTGGTCACCACGCTCACCAAGAAGATGGCGGAGGACCTCACCGACTACCTGATCGAGATGGGACTGCGGGTCCGCTACCTGCACTCCGAGATCGACACCATCCAGCGCATCGAGATCCTGCGGGACCTGCGGCTCGGAGAGTTCGACGCGCTGGTCGGGATCAACCTGCTGCGGGAGGGGCTGGACCTCCCGGAGGTCTCGCTGGTGGCCATCCTCGATGCGGACAAGGAGGGGTTCCTGCGGTCGGAGACCTCCCTCATCCAGACCATCGGGCGGGCGGCGCGCAACGTCGAGGGCAAGGTCCTCATGTACGCGGACACCGTGACCGACTCCATGAGGCGGGCCATCTCGGAGACGAACCGCCGGCGGAAGATCCAGATCGAATACAACCGCGAGCACGGGATCGATCCTCAGACGATCCGGAAGAAGGTCTCGGACATCCTCCTGGCTCTCCAGGGGGATCCGAGACGATCGGCGCTCACGCCCGAGCGGAGCCGGCGCCGGCGCCAGAGATCCGACATCGAACTCATGCCGCGCGAGGAGCTGGAGCGGCTCATCCAGACCCTCGAGGACGAGATGCACGAAGCGGCCAAGGACCTCCGGTTCGAATACGCGGCGCGGTTGCGCGACGAGGTGCTCGAGCTGCGCAAGGAACTCAAGTCATTGAAGGAAGCGGGGGTGCGGTAATCTCGCCCCGCCCACCGGCATGAGCACCCTCGCCGTTCGCGCGCCACTCGCGTGGCTCGGCCCCGGCAGGCTCGTCGAAGACGCGTTCGTCGTCATGGAGCGGGGCCGAGTCGTGTTTGCCGGGTCCTCGAAGCACCTCGCGGTGCGGTTCGCCGGCGAGGGCGGGTCCGAGACGCTATCCGGTGAGCCGGCGCCGCCCGAGCCCGACGAGGAACTGCACGTCGAAGGGTTCCTCATGCCCGGGGTCGTCGACCGGCACGTCCACATCGGGCTGTCCGATCCCGGGGCTGTGCTGGCCGGGGGCGTCACCGCGGTGCGCGATCTCGCGTGGCCGGCCGAGGCGATCTTCTCGCTGGCCGAGGCATCGGAGAGTTCCTCGTTCAACGGCCCGCTGGTCCGGTGCGCCGGGCCCATGATCACCTGCACGGGCGGCTACCCGACCCGCTCTTCCTGGGCACCCAAAGGGACGGGCATCGAGGTACGCGATTCGGCCGACGCCGCCGAGGCCGCACGACACCTCCTGGCAAGCGGCGCGGCAGTGCTGAAGGTCGCCCTCAACAGCGACGACGGCCCGACACTCTCCGACGAGGAGCTGCTCGCGGTGTGCGAAGTCGGCCACGGGGCCGACGTCCCCGTCACCGCCCACTGCCAGGGGCGGGGCCAGGTTCAGCGCGCCGTCGGGGCGGGGGTCGACGAGCTGGCCCACGCCCCGTGGTCCGAGCGCCTGTCCGACGATCTCATCCGGGCGATGGCCAAGCGGATGAGGATCGTGTCGACGCTCGACATCCATTCGTTTGGCAAGGACACCCCGGAGGTCAGGATGGCGCTGGGCAACCTTCGGCGATTCATCGCGGAAGGAGGAACGGTCGCCTACGGCACCGACCTCGGGAACGGGCCCATTCCTCCCGGGATCCACGTCGGGGAGGTGTGGCACCTGTACCGCGCGGGACTCTCCGCGGAGCGGCTGCTCCAGGCTGTGACCTTTCGGCCCTTGGCTGTCGGCGAGCCGGCCGACCTCGTCGCTCTGGGTGGGAACCCCCTGGAGAACCTGGGGGCCCTGGGGAAGGTCCGTCTGGTCATCAGGGCAGGCCGCCGGGTGCGCTGAACCGCGCCGGCGCAGCCGTGCACAAGTCGCGGGCGGTAGCATCCTGGGGAGAAGACGACGTGCGCTCGCCCAGGACATCCATCAGCCAGACCCGGTCGCTGCTCGCCGCCAGCCTCGCGCTGGGGCTGCTCGTGGCCGCCTGTGGGAGCAATGCAAGCTTGGGGCCCGTTGGGGCCGCCAACGCCTCGTGCGGGGGCAGCGGCACGGGGGGTGACGCTTTCGCCCCGGCTGCCGGCGTCAAAGGTGGGACGCGCTGGCTCTTTCGGTGCGACAAGCCACCCGTGGCGTTCCGGAAGTCGAGCGTCGAGCTCGCCAACCTCGTGGGGGACATCCAGGGGCTTGGCACGGCCGGCCTCAAGTCCACCCCAGATGCGGCTGCCCTGGTCCTCGTCGAGGACGACCCGGCGGTCCCGTGGGGGACGCACCTTCGCGGCGCCGAGCTGGCGATCTTCTGGTCCTTCGCGGGGGACAAGAGCTCGGGGGCCTGGCTGATCCTCGTGACCGACGTCGTGGTCCACGCGTCCAGGGACCCGGTCCTGCCGACCGCGTATCGCTGGTCCCGCGCCGAAGTGGCCGCCTTCGTGACCTGCGGCATGCCGCCCGCCACGGACAGCCCATGCCACCAAAGGTTCTGGCAGTCAGCCGATCAGATCGTCCTAGCTCCCGCGGGCGCGCCGCGCGGCAAGTAGCGAGTCAGACGATCTCGCGCAGCGCATCGAACAGCCGGTCGATGTCGCCTTCGGTGTTGAAGAAATGCGGGGAGACCCGGATGCCGTCCCCTCGGTAGTCCGTGCACACGTCCCGGTCGAGCAGGGCGTGGCATACCTTCTCGGCCTCCGTCCCGACCCCGATGTTGACCATCCCGCCGCGGGCGTCGCGGTCGCGCGGGGACCGGACGGGAAGCCCGGCCTGGTCCGCCCGGGCGATCAAGTAATCGATGAGGTCCTGCTGCCGCTCCCGGATGGCGGCCGGCCCCACCTCCGAGATGATGTCCAATCCACCCTGAGCGATGAACGCGATCGGCGCGGCCGGGGTGCCGTGCTCCAGCCGGCGCGCCGTGGGGTGGTAGTCGAGGTGTTGCAGGTCGAACGCGAAGGGCTCTTTGGTGGCGAACCACCCGGTGGTCAGCGGCTCCAGGCGCTTGTGGAGGCGTTGCCGGGCGTAGAGGAAGGCGAGCCCCGGCCCGCCGCACAGCCACTTCAGGACCCCTGTGGTGTAGAAGTCACAGCCCAGGTCGTGCACGTCGACCGGCACGATGCCGGCCCCGTGGAAGTCGTCCACCACGGTCCACGCCCCGGCCTTCCGGGCCAGCCGGCAGACCTCCTTCGCGTCGAGCAGCGCACTGGTCCGATACAGCACCCGGTTCACGATGACCAGCGCGGTGTTCTCGTCGATGGCATCCCGGTAGGCCTCCACCGGAACGGTGAGCCCGTCAGGCGAACCGAGGAAGACCACCTCGGCTCCCCGGCGACGGTGGGCCAGGGCGACGTGGCCGTCCGTGGGGAAGTCCAGCTCGGAGAGCACGATCTTCGGGCGCTTCCCGAAGTCGATGCAGGACATGATGCTCGCCAGCGCCAGCGAGACGTTCACCGTGATGGCCAGTTCGTCTCGCGTCGCTCCGATCAATGCGGCGAACGTGTCTTTGACCCGTCCCATCTGGGGGAAGATGTGCTCCATCCACACGGGGTCGGGCGCGCCCTCGGTGGCCCACACGTCCACGTACTCCTGGAGATACCGCTTCGCACGGGTGGACACCGGCCCCAGTGAAGCGCTGATGAGGTACGCCTTCTTCTCGAGGACGGGGAACTCGGCCCGGTACGCTTCGACGTCGATCGCCATGGGGGCTCGCTCCTCACTCACCGTTCGTGTTTGGTGTGCTGCTCGTGCTTCGCCAGGTAATCGATGTACATCGGTCGGAGGGCATCGGCAAGCTCGCCTTCGCCCGTGTGGGTGAAGTCGTGGAGCAGGGGAATCAGGTCGGCCACCCCGACGTCCGCCTGCGCCTCCTGCAGGTTCCCGGTCGCGGCTTCGGCCACCGGGACGGCCTTCAGGAGCTGCCACAGGAATCCGACGTCGAGCCGTCGCTCCGCCAACCGGATGGCCCGGTCGTGCAGCTCCTTCGACGACAGCTTGTCGAGGTCCTCCCGGGTGGACACAGCATGCAGCCTACGTGCCCGGAAGGCAGGGCGGCAAAGACCCTCTACCGGCCCCAGTCCGCGAACTGGGCGTCGCTCCCGGCGCCGGTCACCGGGATCGAAGCCAGTCCGGTTCCGTCGGGACGGATCACCTCGAGGCCGGGGGAGAAGACCAGATACTGGCCGTCCGGAGACCAGTCGACGAACATGCCGATCTGCAGGCTGAGCCGGTGCTGGTCCGACCCGTCGGCGTTCATCACATAGATGGTCTGGTACGGGCCGATGTCCCCCGTGGTGCGGCAATCGGATGCCTTGGTGTTGGAGCAATCGTCCCGGGTCGTCGAGTACGCGATCTTCGTCCCGTCCGGCGACCACGATGGAAACCCGTCCTCGCCTGGCGCGTCGGTCAGCTGCCTCAAGCCGGATCCGTCCACGTTCATGACGAAGATGTCGTAGTTCGGGTCGCTGCCGTGGGCGCCCGGCTGTTGGGACATGAACGCGACCCTGGTGCCGTCGGGTGACCCCGAGGGGTACTCGACGTAGACGTCGTTCGGGATGACCTGGAGACCGGAGCCGTCCGGGTTGGCCGTGCAGCCGTGGAATCCGAAGCCCAGATCGCGGGCGCAGTTCCACAGCACTTTGCCGCTGGAGGTCCACGCCGGCCCCCAATCGTCGGCAGGGTCGCGGCTGACGTCGTGCTGGCGTGATCCGTCGGCGTTCATCACGTAGATCTCGTTGTTGCCGTCGCGCATCGACCGGAAGGCGATCCTCGTTCCGTCCGGGGACCAGGCCGGATCGAAGTCCTCGTGGCGATTGGTGGTCAGTCGCTTCAGGCCGGAGCCATCCGCGTTCAGGATCCAGACGTCGTCCGTTCCGTTGGAGAAGGCGATCCGGCCCTCGAGCGTCGAGACGTCGATCGGGGAACCGATCGACTCACCGGCGGTCGAGGAGACGGCAGGCCTCGGCGCACTGGGGGAGCGGGTCGGACTCGGCTTCGGGATGGGCCGACTTGCCCGTACATGAAACGAGGACTACGAGGCCCGTGACCAGCGCTACCGAGAGCCGCTTGTCGGGCCTCCTCATTGCTGCCATCCTTTCGTCCCTCGCGATCCTTGTACGCCGTCCCGGCATCGACGGTTCCGACGTGCGCTGGGATTGGGACTAGGGTCCAGCGCATAATCCCGGAGATGAGGTGCTTCCGCCGGGGATTCGTAGCGGTCGCTGCCGCGATACTGGCCGGCAGCTGCGCCGCAGCCTCCACCGCGCCTTTGACTGGGCCCTCCGACAGCGGAGCCGGCTCTTCGATCGACGAACCGACCACGCCTTGCGAAGACGTGGCCCCCGACTGCCGCGCTAAGCGCCTGCCTGACGTGAGCCTTTCCGAGGAGAAACCACGGGTTGAAGGAGTCGAAGCGCTCGGGCCGGTCGACCAGCCCCTCGAGGTCATCATCTCGTTCGACCAAGCGCTCGCTGCCGCGTGGCAGGAGGATGCACAAGCGGCCGAAACCGTCCGGGTCGTGCTCGGCTCGGCGGACTCACAGGCGATGCACTGGGAGTCGAGCGGGGACCTCTTCTACGGGATCGTGTGGACGGGCGTCTGCATCACTCGCCACGGCGGAACCCGTATCGGATCATCCTCCCCGGAGCCGACAGGGTGCAGCAGGGGCGACTGGGGCACCATCATCGATGCCCATACCGGAGCCTTCATCGTGGGGGGAACCGGCTAGCCGGAGCCTGTTGGCGGGCCTCGGTACAATGCCCGCGTGGGCACTGACAGGCTTGTAATTCACGGTGCCCGTGAGCACAACCTGAAGAACATCACCCTCGATCTTCCCCGGGGGAAGCTGATCGTGTTCACGGGCCTCTCGGGCTCCGGCAAGAGCTCGCTGGCCTTCGACACCATCTACGCGGAAGGCCAGCGCCGCTACGTGGAGTCCCTCTCGTCCTATGCCCGCCAGTTCCTGGGCCAGATGGAGAAGCCCGACGTCGACTTCATCGAGGGCCTGTCGCCTGCCATCTCCATCGACCAGAAGGGCACGTCGAAGAATCCCCGGTCGACGGTGGGCACCATCACCGAGATCTATGACTACCTCCGGGTCCTCTTCGCCAGGATCGGCCAGCCCCATTGCCCGAAGTGTGGCCGGCCCGTCGGCCGCCAGACCCCGGACCAGATCGTGGACCAGGTCATGCAGCTCCCGGAAGGCACCCGGTTCCAGGTCCTGGCGCCCATCGTCCGGGGCCGGAAGGGCGAGTACGAACGGCTGTTCGCCGACCTGGCCCGCAAGGGCTTCTCCCGAGCCCGGGTGGACGGGGAGGTCATGGACCTGTCGGAGAAGATCCGGCTGGATCGCTACTACAAGCACTCCATCGAGGTCGTGGTGGACCGCCTGGTGGCCCGGCAGGACATCCGCCGCCGCGTGGCGGACTCCATCGAGACCGCCCTCGAGCTGGCCGAAGGCATGGCGGCCATCGCCGTCCAGACCGACGGCAAGGAAGAGGTGGTCAACTTCAGCCAGAAGCTGGCCTGCACCTACGACGGCATCTCCTTCGACGAGCTCGCCCCCCGTAACTTCTCGTTCAACTCGCCGTACGGGGCGTGCCCCACGTGCGACGGGCTGGGAACCCGGCTGGAGGTCGACTCCGAACTCATCGTGCCGAACGACGAGCTGTCGATAGAGGAGGGCGCCATCGCCCCGTGGGCCGGAGCCCGCCTGGAGTATTGGCACCGGCTGCTGGAGGCGGTGGCCAAGGCCCACCGGGTGTCGACGAAGACCCCGTGGAAGCGACTGCCGAAGGAAGCGCGTGAAGCGATCCTGTTCGGGTCGGCCGAGCCCGTTCACGTCACCTACCGGAACCGCTACGGGAGGCTCCGCTCCTACACGACGGAGTTCGAAGGCGTGATCACGAACCTGGAGCGGCGATACGGCGAGGCCGAATCCGACAGCGCGCGTGAGCGGCTCGAGCAGTACATGCGGGACGTGGCGTGCCGGGTCTGCAGGGGCGCTCGACTCAGGCCCGAGTCCCTGGCGGTGACGGTCGGCGGGATCAACATCTGGCAGTTCACCACGAAGTCGGTCAAGGACGAGGTCGCGTTCCTCGACCAGCTCCAGCTCACCGATCGAGAGCACATGATCGCCGAGCGGATCCTCAAGGAGATCCGGGCGCGGCTCCAGTTCCTGATCGACGTGGGCCTGGACTACCTGACCCTCGATCGGACCTCCGGGACGCTGGCCGGTGGAGAGGCACAGCGCATCCGGCTGGCCACGCAGATCGGGTCGGGCCTGGTCGGTGTGCTCTACATCCTGGACGAGCCGTCGATCGGCCTGCACCAGCGGGACAATCGGCGGCTCATCGATACGCTGCTGCGACTGCGGGACCTCGGCAACACCCTGATCGTGGTGGAGCACGACCAGGCCACGATGGAGGCCTCGGACCACGTGGTCGACATCGGGCCCGGAGCCGGCGAGCTGGGCGGCGAGATCGTCTACTCGGGCCCGCTCGAGGGGATGCTCCGCGACCCGCACTCGATCACCGGGGACTACCTGACGGGACGGCGGTCGATACCGACTCCGCAGGTCCGTCGGAAGCCGTCCAAGCGCTGGCTTCGAGTGGAAGGGGCCCGGGAGCACAACCTCAAGACGATCGACGTGGCCGTCCCGCTGGGCACCTTCGTGTGCGTGACGGGCGTCAGCGGATCGGGGAAGTCCACGCTGGTGGAGGAGGTCATCCACCGGGCCCTCCAGGTCAAGGTGAACCGGTCCCGGATCGTTCCCGGCAAGCACCGGCGGATCGTCGGCTGGGAGGAGATCGACAAGGTCATCAACGTCGACCAGTCCCCGATCGGGCGGACCCCGCGGTCGAACCCTGCCACCTACATCGGCGTGTTCGACCACGTCCGCCAGCTGTTCTCGCAGGTGCCGGAGGCAAGGGTTCGCGGCTACACACCGGGCCGGTTCTCGTTCAACGTGCCGGCCCCGCGCGGGGGGCGTTGCCAGAACTGCGCGGGCGATGGGCAGATCAAGATCGAGATGCATTTCCTTCCCGACGTGTACGTGACGTGCGAGGTGTGCAAGGGGAAGCGCTACAACCGGGAGACGCTGGAAGTGAAGTACAAGGGGCGGTCGATCTCGGAAGTGCTCGACATGAGCGTGGGGGAGGCGTGCGAGTTCTTCCAGAACATCCCCGTGATCAACCGCCACCTCCAGACGCTCTCGGACGTCGGGCTGGGCTACATCCGGATGGGGCAGCCAGCGCCCACGCTGTCCGGAGGCGAGGCTCAGCGGGTGAAGCTCGCCTCGGAGCTGTCGAAGAGAGCCACCGGGCGAACCTTCTACATCCTCGACGAGCCCACGACGGGCCTGCACTTCGACGACATCCGCAAGCTCCTGTCGGTGCTGGAGCGGCTGGTGGCGGCGGGGAACACCGTCCTGGTCATCGAACACAACCTCGACGTGATCAAGACCGCCGATTGGCTCATCGACCTGGGGCCGGAGGGTGGCGACGCCGGGGGCCAGCTAGTGGCGGCCGGGCCGCCGGAGGACGTGGCCAAAGATCCCGCTTCCTACACGGGGGTGTTCCTGGCGGGGGTTCTGGGCATCTCGCGGGAACGGCGCCGCGAGCGGGTGGGTGCTCCTGCATAGTCCTCCAAGCTCCACGGAGACCCTGTATAGAATGAGCGGCGCATTGCCTGGAGCCCTGAGATCACGAGCGTTGAAGCTCGGCGCCCTGCTCGGAGTGGCCGGATTGTCCGCGGCAGCGTGCGCCCCCGCCACCAACCCGCCCTCGGTCCCAATCAAGCAGCAGGGCACGGTCCTGGTCAGCGTGGTCGATTCGCTGTTCGACGCCGGCCGGTCGCCCTCGGTCCAGCTGGACAAGGATGGGAACCCGGTCGTGTCGTATCTCTTGTACAAGCCGGTCCTGAATAAGGGCGAGATCCCGCCGCTGATCAAGCCGGGCGATCCACAGCCCCCCTCGGTCATGCTGGCCACGCTGAGCCTGGCCCTGGACGCCCAGGGCAAGCACCACGTGGCCTGGGCCACGCCCAGCGGGCTCTCCTACTCGACCGATGCGGGAGGGTCGTTCAGCACGCCGGACAAGATCATCGGGAGCGCCAGCTTCGGTGGGTCGGTCGCCGTGGGCTCCGAGGGGACCGTCTGGGTCTCCTTCTATTCAGGCGGTTCGCTGAGGGTGGCGCACCGGACCGGAGGCACGTGGGCGATCGAGGAGGTCCAGAAGGGTGCGGGTCCCGCCGCCACCCCGGCCACAGTGACTGCGATCCAGGTCACCTCGAAAGGCGATCCCGTCGTGGCCTACGGAGACAACGGGGCGACGAAGATAGCCACTCGATCCGGGGGTGCGTGGAAGACCGAGCCCATTCCCGGACAAGGCGGTTACGGCGTCTCGCTTGCCCTGGACAAGGACGGCAACCCGATCGTGGCTTACTACGACGGGACCGGCCGGGTGCATCTAACCTCTGGCACCACCCCATTGAGCTTCACCAACGTTCCGTCGGCGCCCGCCACTCAGGCGCAGCAACCGGATGCCCGTTGGTCCACGGGAATCGCCGTCGACGACCAAGGCCTCCACCACGTGGCGTGGGCAGACACTCGTTCTAGCCAGGTGATGGTGGAGTCGGGCCGCCAGGGCAGCCAGGGTTCGCCGGTGCCTCTGCCCGTCCAGGGCAGCCTCGGCGCGGCCAATCCCCGCATCGCGGTATCCGCAGATGGGAAGAAGCAGGCGATCGCCTGGTTCGACACCACCAACGCCAACCTCGACGTGGCCTCGACATCCTCGGGAGGCCTCGTCCTGGCCTTCCAGCTCCCGACCCTTGCCCCGCCGACCGCAACCGTCGGGCCGACCAGCTCGACGCCGCCCTGTCAGCCCGGCGGCGCTTCCACGACCCTCCAGATCGCAGCCCCAGCAGGAGCATCCGTCAATGGATTCGACCAGACGTGCCTTGCCGTCGCAGCCGGGAAGGCCTTCACGGTCGACTTCGCGAACAACGACCCGCCGAACCTCCACAACTGGGCGCTGTTCGCAGATTCGTCGGGAAGCGACCAGTTGGGGGGCGGGACCATCAGCGAGCCGGTCCCCGCCGGACAGACGCAGAGCTACTCCGTGAAGGCCCTTCAGGCGGGCCAGTACTTCTACCGTTGCGACTTCCACCCCACCACGATGACCGGCACTTTCGTCTCGGCTCAGCCCTGATCCAGACCGCCCCCGCGCCTGAATCCATCGCCTCGTCTGCGCATTTCGTGTAGCAAATCGACGGGGGCCGCGGAGCCCGGCCTAGAATGGGGCATCGAGAGCCCATGAGTGTCCTTCGTCCTGAGAGCGCCTCGATCCCTGACGCTCCGGGCGCTTACCTGTTCCGGGACTCGGACGGCCGGGCCGTTTACGTCGGCAAGGCCCTTTCGTTGCGCAAGCGCCTGGCGTCCTACTGGGGTCGGCCCCTGCATCCCCGCACCGAGGCCATGATGGAACAGGCCGCCGCGGTGGAGTGGATCGTCGCCACCAGCGAGGTCGACGCCCTGATGCTCGAGTACAACCTCATCAAGTCCCACCGCCCCCGGTTCAACGTCCGGTACCGGGATGACAAGTCCTATCCGTATCTGGCACTGACGGTGGGGGAGCAGTGGCCTCGGGCCAGGGTCATGCGGGGGCCGAGGCGGAAGGATGTTCGCTATTTCGGCCCTTACGGCCACGCCTACGCCATCAGGGAGACGCTCGACGCCCTGACCCGCGTGTTCCCCGTCCGCACGTGCTCGAACGCCTTCTTCGATCAGCGGGCCCGGGCCGGGCGCCCTTGCCTCTACTACGACATCGGCCGGTGCGCGGGTCCATGCGTGCCCTCGACGACCGGCGTGACTGAGGGGGGATACCGGGAGCTCGCGCTTTCGATGGCCGATTTCCTCGGCGGCAACTATCGACCGGTGCTCACGCGGCTGGAGACCGAGATGCGTCATGCATCCGATCAGCTCGAGTTCGAACGCGCCGCCAAGCTGCGCGACCAGCTGCGCGCCGCCCGCAAGGCCATCGAGAGCCAGGAAATGGTCCTGGCGACGCAAGAGGACCTCGACTTCGTCGGCGTGGAGGAAGATGACCTCGAAGCAGCGGTGCAGGTCTTCTTCGTCCGGCGGGGGAGGGTGATGGGCCGGCGGGGCTGGGTCGCGGACAAGGTGGAGGACATCGACCTTCCGCGTCTGGTGGCTTCGTTCCTCCGCGAGCTGTACATGGAGCGCGACGACGTCCCGCACAGGATCCTGGTCCCGGCCTGGCCGGCCGACCAGAAGGTGCTCGAGGAGTGGCTCAGCGCTGTCCGGGGCAGCAGGGTCCGGATCGGGGTCCCGGCTCGAGGAGATGGCCGTCGCCTCCTCCAGATGGTGACGCAGAACGCCAAGGAAGCGTTCGCCCGGCACAAGCTCAAGCGGGCCAGCGACTTCGCCGCTCGCTCCCGGGCACTCGCCGAGCTGGGAGACGTCCTGGGACTCCCCCTGGCGCCCCTTCGGATCGAGGCCTACGACATCTCGAACCTGGGCCCCACCGACAAGGTCGGCTCCATGGTGGTGTTCGAGGACGGCCTCCCCAAGCGCAGCGACTATCGGCGGTTCGAAATAAAGGGAGTGCTCGGACAGGACGATTTCGCCAGCATGGAGGAGGTTCTCCGAAGGAGGTTCGCGCGGCTGGTGACCGAAGGCGGAGACGCCGGCGAGCCGCCCGCCGGCAAGCGCAAACGGTCCGGCAGGTTCGCCTATCCGCCCTCGCTCATCGTCGTCGACGGAGGGCGCGGCCAGCTGGCCGTCGCCGAGCGGGTCCTGGCCGACTGCGGTCTGTCGATCCCGGGCGTCGGACTGGCCAAGCGGCTCGAGGAGGTCTACCTGCCTGGGCAGCCGGAGCCGCTGGTGATCACCCGAGGGTCGGAGGCCTTGTTCGTCCTCCAGCACATCCGGGACGAGGCCCATCGGTTCGCCATCACCTACCATCGCGCAAAGCGCGCGAAGCGTGCCCTGCGATCGCCCCTCGACGACATCCCGGGCGTCGGTCCCGGCAGGAAGAAGGCGCTGCTCAAGCTGTTCGGCTCGCTGGCCCGGCTCCAGACGGCGTCGGTCGGGGAGATCGAACAGACGCCGGGCATCGGCCCGGGCCTGGCCACGACCATCCACGAGCATCTGCACGGAGCGAGGACCTCCGCCGAACCGCCGACCCCATCCGAGCTGGTGGCCGCGGCCAGGAGGGCAGGCTGACCTTGGCCACCGCCACCCGCCCGCGGCCCGCCGAGGAGGAACCGACCGGCGCAGTCGACTTCACGATCATCACGGGGCTCTCAGGCGCCGGCCGTTCCGAGGCGGCCAAGTGCTTCGAGGACCTCGGGTACTTCGTGGTGGACAACCTCCCGCCGGCGTTGATCGGCAAGATGGCGGAATTGGCCGCCGCATCGGGCAGCCCGGCCCGTGTGGCGATCGTCGCCGACGTGCGAGGCGGTGTCTTCTTCAGCGAGCTGTCCCGAGGCCTCGATGACCTCAAGTCGCAGAAGATCCCCTATCGGATCCTTTTCCTGGAGGCCTCGGACGAGGACCTGGTGAAACGGTACGAGGCCACCCGCCGCCGGCATCCTCTCGCGTCCGACGACCGCGTGGTGGAAGGCATCCGCAAGGAGCGGATGATGATGCAGTCGCTCAAGGAGAGCGCGGATCTGATCATCGACTCCACGGGGATGTCGCCCCACGACCTGCGGGACCGAGTGCGGGATCTGTTCGCCCGCTCGCCGGCCGAAACCAGAGTCCAGGTGTCGATCGTGTCGTTCGGGTACAAGAACGGCCTGCCGCGCGACGCCGACCTCGTCTTCGACGTGAGGTTCCTCCCGAACCCACATTGGATCGAACGGCTCCGGCCGCTGCCGGGGACCGACCCCGCCGTCCGGGAGTTCGTGACCAGCCAGCGCGCGTACGGCGAGTTCATCCGCAAGCTGCGGTCGCTGTTCAACACCGTGGTTCCCGGTTATCTCGAGGAAGGCAAGTCCTACCTCACGATCGCCATCGGGTGCACGGGAGGACGCCACCGGTCGGTGGTGGTGGCCGAGGAGCTTGCCAGCTACTTCCGGAAGAAGGGCCAGTCGGTGGTCGTCGACCACCGCGACCTCAACCAGGACTGACCCACGCCGCCGCGTTCGAGGGAGGATCTCTCGGCCGGGTACTAGGATTGGCGGAGCCCGGCGCTCCCGCGCCCCTGGGTGCAGCAACCCTGAGGAGGACGAGATGGCGGTCAAGATCGGCGTCAACGGCTTCGGACGGATCGGTCGGAACTTCTTCCGCGCGGCCAGGAAGCGAGGAGCGAACTTCGACTTCGTGGCGGTGAACGACATCACCGAGTCCAAGACCTTGGCCCACCTGCTGAAGTACGACTCGGTGCTGGGCAGGTTCGACGGCCATGTCGAGGTCGACGGCGAGGGTCTGGTGGTCGACGGCGACCGCATCAAGGTCCTGGCCGAGCGCGACCCGGCCAACCTGCCATGGAAGGAGCTCGGCGCGGAGATCGTCATCGAATCCACGGGCCTGTTCACCGAGCGCGAGAAGGCCCAGAAGCATCTCGAGGCCGGCACTGAGAAGGTCATCATCAGCGCTCCAGCCAAGGGCGAGGACATCACGATCGTGATGGGCGTCAACGACGGGGACTACGACGCCACCGAGCATCACGTCATCTCGAACGCCTCCTGCACCACGAACTGCGTCGTCCCCATGGCCAAGGTCCTGGGGGACGCCTTCGGCATCGAGCGGGGGTTCATGACCACGGTGCACGCCTACACCAACGACCAGAACCTCCTCGACCTCCCGCACAAGGACCTCCGCCGGGCCCGGGCGGCCGCCATCAACATCGTCCCTTCGTCGACGGGCGCGGCCAAGGCCAGCTCGCTGGCCCTCCCCGAGCTGAAGGGGAAGATGGACGGGCTGGCCATGCGGGTGCCGGTGCCCGATGGCTCGGTCACCGACCTGGTCTGCGTGCTGAAGCGGGACGTGACCGTGGAACAGGTGAACGAAGCGTTCCGCAAGGCGTCCGAGACCAAGCCCCTCGCGGGCATCCTCGGATACACCGAGGACCCCATCGTCTCGAGCGACGTCGTCGGCTCCGAGTACTCCTGCGTCTTCGACTCGCTCTCCACCATGACCATCGGCAATCTGGTGAAGGTCATCGGCTGGTACGACAACGAGTGGGGGTACTCGAACCGCCTGGTCGACCTGGTCGGCCTGGTGGCGTCCAAGCTCTGAGCGACCGTTGACGACCGGCCGCCTGCGGACGCTCGAGGACCTGCCCGACCTCGTCGCGGCCACCGTCCTCGTCCGGTGCGACCTGAACGCCCCCCTGGAGAGCGGGCGCGTCACCGACGACCTCCGCATCCGAGGCACCATCCCCACCCTTCGCGAGCTCCTGGACCGAGGGGCGACGCTGGTCGTCTGCTCCCATCTGGGTCGCCCCAAGGGAAGGGTCGTGAACTCCCTCCGGCTGGACCCCGTGGCCGAGCTGCTCGGCCGGGCCCTCGATACGAGGGTCCGTAAGCTGGACCAGGTGGTCGGCCCCGAGGTGCAGAAGGCCGTCATGGCGGCCGGCGCAGGCTCAGTCACCATGCTGGAGAACCTCCGGTTCGACCCCCGCGAGGAGCTGAACGATCCTGGATTCGCCGACGCGCTCGCCGCGCTCGCCGACTCCTACGTTGACGACGCGTTCGGCGCGGCCCACCGAGCCCATGCCTCGGTGGTCGGGGTAGCAGAGCGTCTCCCGTCGGTGGCCGGGCGCCTCATGCAGCGCGAGGTCGAGGTCCTGTCTCGGCTGCTGGAGGATCCGGACGAACCATACGTGGCGATCCTGGGAGGGGCCAAGGTCTCCGACAAGCTGTCGACGGTTCGGGCGCTGGTCGAACGGGTCGACGCCCTGTTGGTGGGCGGGGCGATGGGCTTCTCATTCCTGGCTGCAGCGGGGAACGCAGTGGGGAAGTCGCTCGTGGAGCCCGACCGGTTCGACGAAATCCGGGGCGCCGTCAAAGCGGCGGAGGCCGGCGGTGTGCTGATCCAGCTCCCGGAGGACGTGGTGGTGGCGCCCGAGCCCACCGTAGAAGCAAAGCGGCAGACCGTGCGAGCCGACGCCATCCCGAAGGACCTCATGGGCCTCGACATCGGCCCGCGGACCGTCGAAGAGTTCGCCCGCACCATCGCGGACGCCAAGACCATCCTGTGGAACGGCCCCATGGGCGTGTTCGAGCTCGAGCCGTTCTCCGCGGGGACCCGCGGCGTCGCCACCGCCGTGGCCGGCGCCAACGCCTTCACGGTGGTGGGAGGAGGCGACAGCCTGGCCGCGGTCCGGAGGTTCGGGCTGGCCGAATCCATCGACCACCTTTCCACCGGTGGGGGAGCTTCGCTCGAGTTCCTGGAGGGGCGGGAGCTGCCCGGGATCGCCGTCCTCAGGGAGGCTCGCTGAGGTGGCGGGCGACCGGCGGCCGGTCATCGCCGCCAACTGGAAGATGCACAAGACGCACTTGGAGGCGATCCAGGCCGTCCAGAAGCTCTCCTATCTGTTGGACAAGAAGGACTCCGATCGCGTCGAGGTGGTGATCTGCC